>LSQX01019469.1_pt1 | contig 56683 bp, 57 predicted proteins | sample 654561 | NCBI WGS metagenome assembly LSQX01 (sample SAMN04489861, study PRJNA283612) | anaerobic digester metagenome | isolation source: 4 biogas reactors fed with cattle manure at either 37C or 55C with and... | place: Denmark: Kongens Lyngby | collected 2014 | reverse complement strand
TGACCATGGAGTCAGGTATAACCCCTTTCGCATCTCTTGATGCCATTAAGGATTAACCCCCAGGCCTAAAAAAGGCGCATACTAGGATATATCCGAACCGTGCCCGTATCGACCTGAGCAGTTCTCTAATGCAAAAAGACCGGCTCCTTAATCAGGCGTACTGAATTAATGGGTTCATGAATATTGGCCCTTTTATGAGGTTTTTTCTGAAAATTGGCAGTCATAATATGCAACTGGTTTTTTAAAGTCAGCAATTCCATATCTTCCGCCGGTTTGAACCAGTGGGTCAACCACTTAACCGCCTCCTGGCTGTCCTTTAGATCCTTGGTTAAGCCCGACAGCAGAAGATCGCTGCTCATGCCGTGATAGGCTATAAACTCAGCCGGAGCCAGAGCATCAACCTCCGGCGAATAATACCAATGCTGAAAGGCAGGAAGCTTACTCTGCAGTTCATAGCTATCCAACAGACTGGCATTAAATTTTACGATGTTTAAAACCACTTGGGAATACATATCCACTAACTGCACGTAAAAAAACACCTTACCTATTCTATCTAACTACCACACTATTCTCATCCGAAATCCAGTTACGATAATAATAAGATGACCTATCAAAGCCTATTTGCCTATTTTTCAAATGCTGTATAATGTACCCTTCCAGGGAGGTGGCCTTTATTTTTCTAAAGCCTTCCACCCACCCCAAGCTCAGCAATAAAAAGTATTCACCCCGGTAGTTTATTCTAATTTTATTATTAACTAGATAACACATCAGGGCGTTTTCTCCTCCAAAAAGGTTTTGATTTATTAATTTTACTACATACCTAACATAATTGGCAGTTGGAGCATGTTTTCTATAAACCGCATCAGCATAATGCATACCACCATTGGCTCGATAAAAGGATTCACTGGTATCTAACACTATTCCACCTCCGGATAAAGAATCTTTTACTCACCAAATCAGTAACAAACATTCTATAGAATTAATTCTTAATTAAACCATATTATACCAAAACAATAAACGCAATGTAGGTCGAAATCTGTGAAAGCAATTGGGATTTAATTAATGGGTCAACAGCCATGAAGCCCCAAAAAATAGGATCATTTGCCCAAATAATACTCAACATAATAACAAATCTATCGACATAGCCAACATTCCATGTCAGATTTACCATATAACGGGGACATTCCTGGCTACTGCGAGCTAAGCACCAGAATCACCTATATCAGCCAACAAACTTGCTTAGAAAATTTCATGCTTATGCCAGGAGTGTTCCCTGACCTTAGCCGGGACATTCCTGGCCCATAAGCTAGCTGTATTAGCTTAATTACTATACAAAGCTGCTCACTATTGGAGGAAACTACCATATATTGGCGAATTTATATTAACAATATTATGAACGGGAGGAATAAATGAATAAATACAATAAACTGGTGCGAGATTTGATTCCGGAGATAATCAGACAATCGGGAGGCACTCCCATTATCAGAACTATTGAAGACCAGGATGAATATGTAGCTTATCTGAATGCTAAACTTAATGAAGAATTAGCCGAATACCAGGAGAGCTTAAACTTGGAAGAGCTGGCTGATATCCAGGAAGTAATCTACTCCTTGATTAAAGCCCAAGGTATGTCATTAGAGGAGTTTGAAACCTTGCGGTTGAGTAAGAAGAAAGAGCGAGGTGGATTCAACAATCGTATTGTCTTAATAGAAGTAAAGGAGTAGGAAATGGACAATGAATATATTGCAGATGACTATATAAGTGTGGATGGCGCAACGGTAGCAGAAGACTTATTTGTTGAGTTGTTTGTGGCAACCTATGGATTGGACAAAGCTCAGTATTTAGTCAACGAGTACCCTTGCCAGGACATTTATGGAGGCTATCGCTATATTGATTATGCACTAAAGACTGCTTCGGATAAATTTGCCTTGGAAATAGATGGAGAACTTTATCATAATCCTATTTTTTGTGGTATCGATAAATACCAGGACGATCTACTCAAAAGGAATAGTATTACTCATAATGGTTGGAAGTTATTTGTCTGGACTTATAGACAATTAGTTAATAACCGGGAACAGGTCAAATCAGAATTAAAGCAATTTCTTGGTCATGATCCAATATTTAGAATACATGATGACTACCTGCCTTATCAAAGAGGGAAAGTATTGGAATTGCGTACTCATCAGCAAGAGACTCTGGATAATTTGGCAGAGTTGAGGGAAGAGTATTGTACCATGGCTTTAATTGCGGATGCTCAGGGCACGGGGAAGACAACCACTGCAGTTTTGGACGCTAAGAGAATGGGTTTGCCCACCCTTTTAATGGCACATACTTTGGAGTTGCTGGAACAGGCCGAGCGTCGTTTTAAGGAATTATGGCCGGAAAGAAAGGTTCAGCGTATAACAGACTTTAATGACATAGACCAGAGTGATATTGTTGTGGCCAGTATTCAGGGGATGTATCTAAATCTGGATAAGTTTAAGGCTGATCAATTTGGCTATATTATCATCGATGAAGCCCACCACGCAGCAGCCGAAAGCTATCGGAAGGTCATCAATTACTTCAGCCCTGGTTTTTTATTAGGTCTAACCGCCACTCCGGAGCGGCACGATCAAGAATCCATTATGGACATCTTTAAGAATGAAGCCCATCGTCTGGATCTAAAGACAGCAGTTGAAATAGGAGAATTAGTGCCTATTCGCTGTGTAAGGATTAAGACTAATATTGACTTTACCAAGGTCAAATTTAGAGGTGTTACATACAACTATCGTGATTTGGATGAAAGAATACATATACCGGATAGAAACTTGCTTATAGTTAATACTTATTTGAGTCATGTGCCAAATCGAAAGGCAGTGGTGTTCTGTGCCAGTGTCAAACATGCAAAGGTAGTAGCGCAAATGTTTATTGATGCTGGTGTTGCGGCTAGTTCTGTAGACGGAAGAATGAAAAGACAGGATCGTGAAGCCGTGTTGGAGGCTTACCGAAAAAAAGAGGTAAAGGTATTATGTGCCTGTGATATTTTGAATGAAGGCTGGGATAGTCCCGAAACCGAAGTCTTATTTATGGCTCGGCCTACCCTCTCCAACGTTATATATTTACAGCAGTTAGGGAGAGGGACTCGTAAAGCTTCCGGCAAGGATTGCTTATTGGTGTTTGATTTTATTGATAACACTACTCGCTATAATCATTCCGTCAACCTTCACCGAATATTGAAACAAAAAGAGTATGTAGCTGGAGCATTCGTCTTGGCTCCTACAGATAGAATAAACGAAGAACGTCAAAGGATAATAAATGGAGAAAGGCCAGAAATAGTGTTGCCACATCATATTTACGCCGTAGACCACGAAATAGTGGACATTTTTGATTGGCAGGAAGAAATCAAGGAAATGATTTCTATGCAGGAGCTAGCCCGTGTATTGTATGTGGATGACTCAACAGTTCGCAACTGGATAAATGCCGGCAAGATTACTCCTGGACCAGATATTGAGGTGCCAATGGGTAATGTGACCTATAGATATTTTAAGAAATCAAGAGTAGATTCCATTAGGGAACAACTGGGTATTGAAAAACGCAATCCGGAGCAAACAAAAGAAATCTTTATGCAATATGTAAGGGAGGGGGCAATGAGTGCGTCTCTCAAGCCAGTAATGCTAAAAGGGATGATAAGCCTGGCCGACAGTAAAGGCGAGGTTAATTTAACAGAGTTAACCAGATACTTTAGAAAATTTTATGAGGATCGAGCTGAGCAGGGCTTGACTATTGAGATTAAGGGTGCAGTTATTAATCGGATCAAAGACATGGATGATTACCAGCTGGCCAATTATATGCTTAAGATGCCTTTTGAAAAATTTGAGAGGAAATTCTTTGTAGAACACAAAAAAGACTTAAATAAAGTTGCTTTTGCGCCAAAGATTTGGAGGAAGCTATCGGAGGCCGAAAAATCACAAATAATCACTATATGTGAGGAACAGATCAAGGATTACTATGCACGTCGGGTAGACTAGGCCTAGGAGAGAGGTTCCATTTTATATTACAGGGAATGGTGTGCTTCAGCTTCCAGTTCTGCATTTCACCCATATTGCCCACAACTCCCTGCCAGCATAGGTTCATATATCATTATCGCATGGTTTTCCGCAATGTACTCATCATCAATTAACTGACCTTGCTGGTTTCATCTCTGCACTTCTCTTTCTTTACTTCCTATGCCAGCTAATCGGTGCTGGAATTATGTAAAAGATATAGTTTCTGGAGTTAAAATATTATCTCTATTCAAGAGTATCCATTACATATACATTATAGTAAAATATTAGAAAAGTATAGACCGTAAGCTGCCCAATGGCTTCAGGCTCGGGGATTATTCCAGCAGGCTATTCAATCCAAGTATTAACGTTAACGATAAGCGGGCTAGGTGAAATCCCCAAGTTTATGGAGGTGAAAAAATGAGTAATTTCTTCGTATTAGGCTGGAGTATAATCAACTTTCTGCTGTTGCTGGTCATTATAGCAGTTCCCATAGTGTGTATAATCTTGCTGGTAAAGATGCACCGGCGTTTAAAGCGGGTGGAAGCGATGATGGAAAAAACTGAAGCAAAGCAGTAGGGTCTTTCTGAAATGAAGTTCATCGACTAATTTAGACCTATCCTTCTTTCCCTAAATAAGTAAAATAATAGTAACGGGTTTTGTGTAGTTTTATTTGCAATATCCATCATATGATCATATACCAGGACAGTACTTAAAAATGGCTGGTCTTCTCAACAAGATATACAGGCTATATTCCTCGGATTATGCAAAATCCCATATTAAATCAAGAGGAGGAGTTAGTGTGGATGTTCTTCAGGCCATCAAAGGAAGGCGATCCTACCGAAGTTTTTTGGACCGGCCGGTTGAAGACGAAAAGCTGCAGGCCATTTTAGATGCCGGGCGTTGGGCTCCCTCGGTGATGAATTTGCAGCCCTGGCAGTTCTGGGTGATAAAGAATCCTGATGTAATAGCTAATTTAAAGGCCGCGAGCCAGGAGACTTTACAAACAATTTTTCAGGCCAGTGGCTGGAAGTGGGTCAGCAAGTTTAGCCTGGAGTTTATGAGCGAAGCCCCTATAATAATCGTAGTTGCAGGTGACCCCCAGAAAACCGGAGCCGATCAGTTCTTGCCCGGGCGCGGTCAGGGCTATGCCTATTCCTGCTGTGCGGCGGTGCAGAACATGCACCTGGCTGCCCATGCCTTGGGGCTTGGAACCCTTTGGTTTACTTTGTATGAAACAGAGAAGGTGAAAGAAATCATTCAATTGCCCCCGGAACTTGATGTGGTAAGCATGATCATATTGGGCTATCCTAGCAATCCTGACGCTTCCATGAAGAGAAAGGATTTGGAGGAAATAGTAAAGAATGTCGATTAGCCGTGCTTTCTGAAGAAAATACCATTTAAGCAAATGTTTGGTTTTTTAAGGCCGAGGGAACAAGTTCGATGAGGAAGGATAAACATATGTTTATCTTTCCTCATTACTGACAGCTTTACAATCTGCTATATGGTTATTTCTTGGTGAGTGCCATCCAGTTCCTATTTTAGGGCTTCTTGGCGCGACATAAATAGAGTATTAGATTCACAGTCAACTCCTCAATCAACCTATCTACAAGGCCTCGTGCCATATTCTTCACAACAGAAGCACATCCTTCCATAAGTAAGCCAGTCTGACGTTTCCTTTGTCTTATCCAAATCCGCGAAATGTAACTTCTTGCAGGGGAATCATAAAAATAACTATTTTCCGATAAATAAAGACAAGTTGATGCTATACTTTCAATTAGAAGAAGTACGCAAATATATTTTTGAAATACAGGTCCAATATGGCAGTTCTAGCCAGTTTATTTTATTGACATTTTAGTTTACTACTCACTTGTATTTTCAACCATCTTCATAGTTATTAATCCTTCCTGGGTCAAAAAAGCAGGAGGGTGTATACAGCAGGAATGGACTGAGATGCTTATACAGGAGATACCTTCATGTCATATACTAGCTTTGCAGGGGATGGACTATGAATGATATTAAACTGGGACAATATGTGCATGGAAATTCACTGATACATTCATTGGACCCAAGGACCAAGATCATCTGCTGCACCTTTATTGTAATTGGCATATTAAGCAGCCATAATTTCTGGTATCTTTTGGCCTTCTTGGGCTTGATACTGGTTGCCATAAAATATTCTGGAACCCCCTTGAGTTCAATATGGCGCAGTATGCGGGGCATAAGGTATCTACTCCTGATTACTTTTCTTTTTCAAGCAGTCCTTACCCAGGGGGAAGCGGTATTTCAAGTGGGAGCCCTAAGTGTTACCCGGGAAGGGGTGGTGATAGGGTTAATCAATTTGTTGCGTCTGGTGATATTATTCTTGGGTTCCATCCTCCTGTTAATGACTACCACCCCCATGAAATTATCAGCGGGTTTGGAATTTTTATTATTGCCATTGAACAAGATTAAGATTCCGGTGCAGTATTTTACCACCATTATCAGTATCGCTTTTCGTTTTATACCTACCCTGGTTGAAGAGTCTCTTAGCATCAAGGATGCTCAAAGATCCAGAGGAGCAAGGTTTGATTCACCGAAGATTTTAAGCAATCTGAAAAGTTACCTGGCCATCTTAATACCCTTGTTGGCCTCCTCCATGCTAAGAGCCGAGGATCTAGCCGAAGCCATGGACAGCAGATGCTATGGGGGAAATCCCAATCAATATCGGATGCGAACCTTAAAATATGACAGGGTGGATATTTACCTGATAATTTTTATGGCAATTGTTTTATTAGCTGGACTGCTTATTTGATAATATGTAGGGGCGGTCTTTGACCGCCCGCCCGGGCATAGCTACAAATTTTCATACTCGCTTGTGTTCCCTGATCATTGTGGTTGGTAGTGGTTGATAAGTTGATAAGTTGGTGCCTGACACCAGGGAGAAATATCATGGATGGAATCCAATTAATCGATGTCAGCAAAGAATTTAAAACGGCTGACTCATATAAAGTTGCCCTTAGCAGTATTAACTTCACTATACATGAGGGTGAATACATTGGTATTTTAGGTTTAAACCAATCAGGGAAATCAACCCTAGCTAGATTATTAAATGGTTTGCTTAAACCTACTAGGGGCAGAGTTTTAATAAACGGTATGGATACCGATTCTCCCCAACAACTCAAGGAAATTCGGCAATTGCTGGGTATAGTATTCCCAAACCCGGACAACCAGTTGATTTGTCCGATAGTTGAGGAAGAAATCGCCTTCGGTCCGGAGAATTTAGGTTTATCCCCTAGTGAAGTGCATAAGCGGGTGAGCTGGGCCTTGGAAATCGTGGGTATGCAGGAGATGAGGAATCATGCTCCACATCTGCTTTCCGGCGGACAAAAACAAAAAGTGGCTCTGGCTTCTGTTTTGGCCATGGAGCCCAGTTACCTGGTCCTGGATGAACCTACATCTATGCTGGACCCTCTTAGCCGGCGGGAGGTTTTGGAACACCTGCGAATGATAAATCAAGAGAACCATATGACTATCATCTTAATCAGCCATAATCCAGAAGACCTAATGGACGCCAAGCGATTAATTGTCTTGAATGAAGGTTCCATATATATGCAGGGAACCCCGAAAGAGGTCTACGGGGATATGGGAAAACTGGGGGCTGTCGGTTTGAACCCCCCTGGTCTTTATCAATTAATACAGCAATTAGAGGAAGAAGGATATAGAATTGACGATAATTTTGAGACCATCCCCCAACTGGTAGAAAAGATATGTCAAAAATAATTGATATTAAAGATCTATCCTATATATATTTACCGGGCACCGCTTATCAGCAGCAAGCATTGAATAATATTAATATCTCATTAAATCAAGGTGAGTTGCTGGGCCTATTTGGCGGCAACGGATCGGGCAAATCTACTCTGGCCAAGCTGCTCAATGGCTTAATATATCCAACTACAGGCAGGGTAACGGTTTGCGGTATCGATACCAGTATCAAAGCATTAAGAAATGATCTGTGGAAAAAGGTGGGGCTGGTTTTTCAATACCCGGAACAGCAAATATTTGAATCCAATGTTTATGATGAAGTTGCTTATGGCCTCCGCAACCTGGATTTAAGTGAATCGGAAGTAAAAAGCAGGGTCTATGAGGCTCTTAAAAGGGTTGGATTAATTCCTAACTCCATGGTAAATTTATCACCGGTTAAGCTCAGCGGAGGGGTGAGAAGAAGGATAGCTATCGCAGGGATTTTAGCATTGGAACCTGAGATTCTGGTTATGGACGAACCTATGGCGGGTTTGGATCCGTTGGGGCAAAAGCTAATGCTGGATATTATTAAAGCCCGACAGGAGAATAAAACCCAAACCACCATAATCATTTCCCATAATCTGAAAGATATTTTGGCCCTGGCCGATAAAATTGCCATCCTGGAAAAAGGTTACCTGGTTTTTTATGGAGAAGTACCGGAACTGTTAAACCATATAGATATACTGAGCAAATTCCGCTTGGAGCTTCCTGACTATCTTCAAGTGGCCTACGCCCTAAATGCCAGGGGCATAAAGACCAATAGCGAGATAAATAATTTGCATGAGGCTGGATTAGAGCTGATCCGAATTATTTCCAGCCAGAAGGGAAAATTCTAGTGTCTACCAAAAGGATTGCTTTAATTGCCATGCTGGTAGCCCAAGCCACAATTCTTCATTATCTGGAGGGTCTATTGCCCAATCCTATTCCTATTCCCGGGGTGAAGCTGGGCTTGGCTAATATCATCACTTTACTGGCTTTAATTCTTTACGATTTCAAAACTGCCTTAAATATAGTGGTTTTACGCACCATATTAGGGTCACTTTTGAACGGCAGCCTTTTCGGGGTAGGATTTTTCCTGAGTTTCACCGGGGCTATGGTAGCCACCTGTATGATGGTAATCTTACTTCGTGTTTTCCCGGTTTTAAGCGTGATAGGAGTAAGTGTTGCGGGAGCCATTGCCCACAGCGTAGGTCAGTTGTTAATGGCCGCCTTGATCATCAACCAGCCCGGCATCTTTTACTATTTGCCTTTTATGCTGCTCTTTTCCATACCCAGCGGAATAATAACCGGGCTTTTATTAAAAGCTTTGCTAAAATATATAGAAAAATCTTGATTTCTTTCCGCCGCTGATTTATTTCTTGGAAAGTAGGTAATTGGGGATGAAAAAGAATGATATCTTGCTTATTGGAATAATCGCAGTAATCAGCCTGGCTTTATTACTTTTTTTTAATATACTGGGAAAAGGAGAGCGGCTAATAGCCGTTATTGTTCATAATAACCAGGTTGTTGAACGCATAGATCTGAGTAAGGTAAAAGAGCCCCGTACCATAACCGTATCTGGGAATTACCATAATATCATAAAAGTAGAAAAAGACCGGATAAGGTTTGAAAAATCAGACTGTCCCGAACAGATATGTGTTCATACCGGGTGGTTGAGCAAATTTGGCGATATCGCCGTATGTATGCCCAATAAAACTATTATAGATATCGAAAAGAAGTAATCATAAATCTCCTGGTAAAAGTTATTTCTGAGCCTTACATAAACTTCATCAGCTTCTTGAGTTGCTTCAGAGACAGCCGGTAGGGAGGATATTTCTGTTTAAGATCCAGCAGGGTTGAACTCTTGAAAACACTGCGCCGGTGGGAAAAGCAGAAAAAGGATTCATCACCATGATAGGAACCCAAGCCGCTTTCACCTACGCCTCCGAAAGGCAGGTGATGGGGCAGCAGATGGCTTAAGGTATCATTAATACAAACTCCCCCGGAACTGGTTTCATTGAGGATCTTGGACTGGATATTTTTATCATTGCTGAACAGGTAGAGGGCCAGGGGTTTGGGCTTTTCATTGATTATAGCCAAGGCCTGGTCCAAGTCCTGGTATTCCAATATGGGGAGCAGGGGACCGAATATTTCTTCCCCCATAATAGGGTCATCCCAGCTCACTCCTTCGATGAGAGTGGGAGCTATATATTTGGATTCCCGGTCAGTCTGCCCTCCGCAGATAATGCGGCCAGCTTTCATTAAGCCCGTGAGGCGCTGGAAATGGTCCTGGTTAATGATGCGGGGGTAATCCAGGCTGGATCGGGGGTCGGGCCCATAGAAACTGGTGATAGCCTGTTGCATTTCTTCGATTAGATCTTCTTTAATCCGGCGGTTTACCAGCAGATAATCCGGTGCTACACAGGTTTGTCCGGCATTAATGAATTTACCCCACATAATTCTGCGGGCGCTGAGCCTGGGATTTAGGTCGGGCTCTACCAGACAGGGGCTCTTGCCCCCCAATTCCAGAGTAACCGGGGTCAAATGGCGGGCGGCTTTCTCCATTACTATCCTGCCCAATCTGCTGCTGCCAGTAAAAAATATATGATCGAATTTTTGTTCCAAGAGAGCCTGACCTACTTCCACCCCTCCTTCTATTAAGGCTACATGCTGGGCTGGAAAAGTTTCCTCGATTAATCGTCGGGATAGGTCAGAGCAGGCAGGGGCATGTTCTGATGGCTTTAAGAGCACACAGTTGCCGGCCGCCAAGGCCCCTATCAGTGGCCGGATAAGCAGGTGGAGGGGATAATTCCAGGGGGCCATAACCAGTACTACTCCCAAGGGTTGGGGTATTATACAGCTGGATCCCCCGGTTAAACCCAGGGGGGTTGGTACTTGGCGGGGCTGAGCCAGGCGTTTCAGGTTTTTGCGCATATATTTAATATCCCCCAGTATGGGTGCTATTTCGGTGCTATAGCCCTCAAAGTGAGATTTGCCCAGATCCTGGCTAAGAGCTGCCAGCATCTCCCCTTCCAGGTCCAATACCCTTGCTTCCAGCTTTTTTAAGGCCTCTTGACGAAAATGCAAGTTTCTAGTTTTTCCGCTGCCAAAAAAGCCCTTTTGTGTTTCTATTATTTCAATAATATTTTTTTCCATAGTATTCGTTTCCCTAAATCTCCCAAACCCTTTTATCAGGATCTCCTTGAATTTCGATCCAGACAAGTCCATTATAAGGTAAATCTTACTCCGGATAAAGTTTCTGCCTGCTTTAAGCATGAATAATTCCTGATCTAAACAAATGTTTAGGCGCTAAAGCCAGACCCGTAGGGGCGACCTGTGGTCGCCCGCCAACTAAGAACCTTAGGTTTGTTTTGTATCTTAATATAACATTGTTCTTTTTTGGCGCACTAAGGCTATCATGAGTAACAGACGGCCTATCGCTTAAGCCGCTATTGATGCCAGTTTGAGCCCTTTGAAGCTTTTAGCGGCTATGGCATTGTTCTTGCATAATAATACAGCAGCTAACTATGGAGGTCCATACCGGTTGGCAAGGGGCTCGATTAGACATGTTATTATAGACAGATTACTAAAGAATGATATATAAAGCCGGAGGATCTCAAATCCTAATATTACAATTAGCACTACAGCATGGCCAATTTAGAGGAGGTAATACTTATGCAAGGCAGATTACTTAGAGTAAATCTTAGCACAAGAGAAATTGGGGTCGAAGGTATTCCTGAACAGTACCTGCGTGATTATTTGGGCGGATCAGGCCTGGCTGCAAAATATCTGTATGATGAAATCCCGGCCGGCAGTTCGGCTTTAGGGGAAGAGAACAAATTATTCTTTTCAATCGGTCCCTTGAATGGAGGTTATTTTCCCACTTCAGGCCGCTATAATGTTTCCTGTCGTTCCCCTCTGACCGGTTTATGGTTGGATTCCAGTTCATCGGGAAAATTCGGTTATTATATGGGACGAGCCGGCTATATGGCCATAATTATTGAAGGTCAATCAGATCAGCCTGTATACCTGTATATCAATAATGACACCGTAGAAATAAAGGATGCTGCTTCGATCTGGGGCAAGACCATATCTGAATCCATCCAGCTTATTGAGAAGGAATCCCAGGTTAAGGGCAGTGCTGCTGCCATAGGCCCTTCCGGGGAGAAATTGGTACCTATGGCCTGTATTATTAACGACGGTGGACGTGCCGCTGGACGAGGCGGTGCCGGTGCCGTTATGGGTTCCAAAAAGCTCAAGGCAGTTTTTGTCTCCGGCGACCGGAAGTTTGAGGCTGCGGACCCAGACGCATGGCGGAAGGTGATCCGGGAATTGACCGGCAAGGTAGTGGAGCATCCCCTCACCAACTCATTAAAAACCTATGGTACCGGAGTAGCCATGGGACTGGCTACCCAATCCGGAGATGCCCCTACTAAGAACTGGCAGTTGGGCAATTGGGAAGGCTATGGCAAAATAAGCGGCATGACTATGGCCAGTACCATGTTGCGCCAGCATTCTCCCGAATGCCATGTATGCCCTATTCAGTGTGCCCGCTACGTAGAAATTGAAGAAGGACCCTATGCTATGAAAGGCAGCGGTCCGGAATATGAAACCCTGGGATCATTTGGTTCCATGCTGCTAAATGATGACCTGGAATCCATTGCCTATATGAACCTGCTTTGCAACGAGTACGGTATTGATACTATTTCCAGTGGCAGTTCCATAGCCTTTGCCATGGAAGCTTATGAAAAAGGTATGTTGAGCCAGGAAGATCTGAATGGTATTGATTTGACCTGGGGAAATACCGAGGCGGTGCTGGCAGTATTAAGACTTATTCTTAACCAGGAAGGTATAGGTAAGCTGCTGGGGCAAGGGGTGAAAAAGGCAGCCCAGGTCATTGGTCAGGGTTCAGAGGAATTTGCCATTCATGTAAAGGGAATGGAACTGCCCATGCATGATCCCCGGGCCTTCTTCGGGTTTGGTCCTACTTATGCCACCTCACCCCGGGGCGGGTGCCACTGTCATGGATATTTGGGAGCCTTTGAGGGAAGAAATCCCATTCCTGAGGCTGGAATAAATGAGATACAGGATCGTCATGCCACCTCCGGGAAAGGGATTCTGGCCAAGGCGGTGCAGGATGTGTCAACAGCGGTGCACTCGGCTATCGTATGCATATTTACTTTTTATTCACTGAGTGCCTCGGATCTGGCCCGGGCTATAAATGCGGCTACCGGCTTTTCCTATACCGGCGAAGATATATTAAAAATAGGGGAAAGGATATTTAATCTACAAAGAGCCTTCAATAGTCGCTTTGGAAGCAGTGGTGCCGACGATACTCTTCCTCCCCGAGTGCTAAGCTCCACTATAGGGGGACCAGTAGAAGGATTGGTACCAAACTTGGAAGAACAACTGCAGGAGTATTATCAAGCCCGAGGATGGGATTCTGCAGGCAAACCTTCCCAGGCCAAGTTGGAAGACCTGGGTCTGGATTATGTCATAGGAGAACTTTATGGCTAAGCTCCTGCTGCATATTTATGGTCTGATTCCGGCTGATTTTAAAGATGTGGAATTGGAATTTGAAGAGCCGGTAAATCTGCGGCACCTGGAAGAGGAGATAATTAAACGGTATGGGCAAGAGATCGAGGAACAGTATATAAGTCGGGAAGGCCTCTTGAATCACCGCTTTGTAATCTCCGGCGACAAATACGGGAAAAAGATTGATTACGATTTACCGGATCTGACCCATATAGAAGAGATTTGGTTTGTGGTTCCTCTGGCCGGAGGATAAAAAATATTTAAATAGCACATAAAGAATATTTATGTCAAATAAAAATGCGTTTCTCCCATAGCTGCGATATAATGAAGTAAAAAGTCCCCGGCCCGAATGATGATATATAAGCAATTGGTCACCTAGGCCGGCACTTGAAGCCGGCCTATGCTAATTATGGCAAGGGGAGGGATTATATGCAAATAAAGGAAATAGGAGAAGAAGGTATTATCAAGGCCATAAAGAGTATCAGCCAGGCTGAAGCATCTCAAGTCTTAATTGGTATTGGTGATGATGCGGCCGTGATCAGGCCTGAATCTGGAATGGTCTGCCTTTATGCCTGCCACATGCTGGTGGAAAACAGTCATTTTCTTCTCCATAAAAGTACCCCTTTTCAAATCGGCTACAAGGGAGTAAGCAAGAGTGTGGCCGATATTGAAGCTATGGGCGGTGCCAGCCGCTTTCTTCTGGTAGGCCTTTCCATGGCTACCGATACCTCAGCTCAATTCATTAAAGAACTCTACGACGGGATATATGCTGCCAATGCAAAAGGCGGAATTTCCGTAATTGGGGGAGATATATCCGATTGCCAAGGCCCTCTGACCATTTCCCTTACCATTATTGGCCAAGGAGCAGAAGAGAATTTAACTCCAATTAATGCAGCCAGGGCAGGGGATGTGTTGGTAGTTACCGGACCGTTGGGATCTGCGGCGGCCGGTCTGCACCTGCTGTTGAATGATATAAGCTGGGAGGATTCTGAAGCCTTCCGGGAGGTTATGCAAAAACAGTTGCAGCCTGAACCACCCTGGGGAAAGGGCCAAACCCTGGCCCGCTCTGCTGCTGTCACCGCCATGACTGATATAAGTGATTCCTTGACTCATAACCTGCAAAAAATATGTAAAGCCTCCAATAAAGGCGCCCTACTGGAATTGAAAGATTTGCCCATCGCCAAGTCGGCCCAAATGGTAGCAGATGAACTAGGTTGCAATGTACTGGACTGGGTTCTGAATGGCGGTGAAGATTTCGAACTGCTGGCCTGTGTTCGCCCCGAACAGCTTAGCCGGGTTCAGGAGCTAATGAAGCAGAACTCTTATGACATTTATACTATTGGCAGGATTATTGAAGAACCGGGATTATTCATAAGATCTGAGGGGGAAACCAAAACTGTTTCTCCCCAGGGCTTTGACCACTTTCGTTAATAGGTACCTGACTGTTGCCGTCGTGTCATTACTTTGTATACAGCAGACTTATTTCTCTTGATCGGGGGCATAAATTATGGGAAGAGTTGCACTTACTTCGTCAAACCAGAGTTCCAACCAGATGTGGCAGTTATTTATTGAAAAAGGAGTTATGCCCAGAAAAGGATTGCGTCCGGAAGTTGCCCGTTCCTGGCAACGCAGCCGGGGAATAGATCCCTGGCAAATAAAGCAGGATATACTTTCAGACAGCAGCCTGCAAGCCAAGCGTCAAAAATGCTGTAATTTAATCGAAGTAGCCCACCCTATTATGAAGGATGTTTGTAGCCTGGGAGGACAAAATTTCGTGTTGCTTTGTGACACGGAAGGTTATGTTTTGGATACCGTAAGTAATGTGGAGTACCCTCACCCCGTGGGTCAGCGATTAAATGAAGAGACCCTGGGCACCAATGCTATAGGGCTGGCCTTGGTGGAAGGGAATGCGGTTGAACTCAAAGGCTATGAACACTATTCCAGTCGTTATCATTCCTTCAGTTGTGCCGCTTCTCCCATACGTGATGAAGATGGTTCTATTCTGGGAGTAATAGATATCAGCAATCCCTTTGGTGATTTACCGGCTAATGTTATGAAAATACTGGGATTGGGAGTTAAACTAATTGAGAACCAGCTCCGTTATCGGGCAGAAAAAATGGAACTGCAGAAAATGCGCTGCAGCTTCTCGTCTATTATTGATGTATTTCCTGACTGCATGCTCTTGGTGGATAGCTGTTCCGGAAAGATAATTAACGCCAATGATAAATTTCTACAAATGCTGGGCCAAAGGAATAAAGAGCAGCTCATCGGCTATTGCCTAGGAGATTTAATTAACTATACTGAAGCGGGAATGGATTCCCTGCTGTCCCCCGAAGTAGAGATACCAGACGGCCGGCTGGATTTCTCCTGGAACAACCTGCTTATACCATGTAGTTTGTTAAACAAACGCACTATAAATCTTGGTCGGAGTAAAAAGCAAATCGTGCTTGCCTTTAGCCAAGACCAAGAATTAGAGCCAGGTCGTCGGACCCTATATCCGTTGAAGGTTGAAAAAAACTATGGTTTTGATCGTCTGGTTGGTAATAATGACCAATGGACCTATATAAAACAACTGGCTCGCAGAGCTGCTCCTACCGCTTCCAGTATCCTGATACAAGGTGAGAGTGGAACCGGCAAGGAGTTGCTGGCTCAAGCTATACATCAGGCCAGCGGGCGTAAAGGAGCCTTTATTGCTATCAACTGTGGCGCCATCCCCCGGGAACTGCTTCAGAGCGAACTTTTCGGTTACGAAGATGGAGCATTTACCGGAGCCAGGAAGGGAGGCAGCAAGGGCAAATTGGAAATGGCCCATGGGGGAACGGTTTTTCTGGATGAGATTGGAGAAATGCCTGCTGATATGCAGGTTAGTCTGCTTAGATTCCTGCAGGATAGGATAATGACCCGGATAGGAGGAACTCAAGCTCACAAGATTGAGGTGCGAATTATTGCTGCTACCAACCGGGACCTAAAAGAAGCCATGCTACATGATAGCTTCAGAAAAGACCTTTATTACCGATTAAGCGTTATTAATATAGAACTTCCGCCCTTACGGGAAAGAAAAGAGGATATTCCGTTGCTGGCTCACTATCTGCTGGGAGAAATTTGCCGACAGCACCAGCGTCCCTCAATTGGTATAGAGGATAAGGTGTTAAAAGCGCTGGCTAAATATGACTGGCCCGGTAATGCCAGGGAACTCAACAATGTTTTGGAGCATGCGGTAGTCTTTAGCGAAGGAAATTGTATATCATTAGACGATCTGCCCGGGAATACTTTTCCCGCCGGGGATCTGGCTTGGAATAAAGCAGGTAAACTGGAGGAATATGAGAAAGCGGCTATCATTACTGCCCTGCACCAGTGTGAAGGTAATATATCCCACACCGCCAAAAATCTAGGGGTAGCCCGCAATACCCTATACAGAAAATTAAAGAAATTTGGTATAGATATTGATTTACACATTTAAGCTGATAGCGAAAAAATTTATGTGAAGCTCCGGCATTTCTCCCTGTTTGTGTATAAACGGCCTTTGTAACGGGCGACCGCAGGTCGCCCCTACAGTGCTGATCCTGGAGAAATTATGATCTGAGGCGAATTGTAGGGGCGGTCTTTGACCGCCTGGTCCCGCGTTTTATTAGTCAAGTAGTTCACGGCAGTTTTATATCTGCTATATTCTGACCCAGCAAGTCGATATAGAGGAGGTGGGGTCTGATCAGTTCTCCCCTACCAATAAGCAGCTTAATTACCTGGCTGACCTGTATAGCTGCTATCAGAGCCGGAGTAAAGCTGGGGTTCCCGGCGTTACCATTGAGTTCTATACCCGGTGGATATATGGCCTTCAGGGCTGTGTCACCAGGCAAAATGGTAGCCACCTGGCCCAACCAACCACTAATAGCACCATGAACCATAGGTATCTGCAATTCAGCTGCCTTTTCCTGCAGCATTATTTTAGCGGCTGGATTATCTAGAGCATCCACTACCACCTGCTGCCCACTTAATATGCTCAAGGCATTGTCAGGACTTATCCTGGACTGAATAGCATTTACCTTTATATCCGGATTAACCCCGGCCATTCTTTTTTTAGCTTCCTCGACCTTGCTGCAGCCTAGGTTTTCCATGGTGGCATATATCTGCCGGTTCAGATTGCCGGTATCAAAAAGGTCGAAGTCTATTATAGTAAGATTAGCTACCCCCAAGCGACCAAGCATTTCGAAGACATATTGCCCTAAGGCACCGCAGCCTGCTATACATACCCGACTTTGCTTAAGGCTTTCATTTTCCTCTGGGGTCAAAGCCTTCATGTTTTTAGCATATCTCATTAATATTCACCTCGTATTAGAGTAGGCACCATATATTGGGGACGGGCGGTCAAAGACCGCCCCTACAATTGCTCAGGTAACAATTTAACTCCAATCAGAACCGTAGGTAGGGGCGACCTGCGGTCGCCAGCCACAAACACTCCTAAAGGGGTAAGGAACCACTATATAATGGAAAAGGGCGGTCTTTGACCGCCCTTTTCCAGCAGTTTTATTTTTTGGGACCCCCGAAAGATTTGGTAACCGGGCTCATATTATGCCGGTCTACTTCCACATTAATGATAGCCGGTTTGCCGGATTCAAAGCCTCTCTTGATAGCAGGCCCAATTTGTTCCGGATCTTTTACCAGTTCACCATAACCATCCCAGAGGGCAGGGAATCTATCATAACGGAACATATAAGTCAGTTCGTTGGCTACATGGCCCTTTTTAACCTCGTCGGGATTGGCAAACAACTCGGACAATTTTATCATACCCCAGGAAGAATCATTGGAAACTACACATACTACGGGGATGCCTTGTTTCAGGAAAGTCTCAAATTCCATCAGATAGAAGCCCATGCTGCCGTCACCGGTATAGTAAAGCACCGGCTTTTTACTGGCAGAATAAGCTCCCAGGGTAAACCCAGCTCCAGTACCAATGGTACCCATGGGACCATAATTGACTATCTGGCCCGGACGATGAGCCTTGGCGGCAGCTTTTATCCACTGAGCTGCATCTCCGCCATCGCAAACCACGGTGTAATCTTTCCCTTCGGCTTCCAGGAACTTACCTACTTCATAGGCGCAGCGACCAGGATTCATGGGTAATTCTTGGGAAGTGAATCCTTCCACATAGGGTTTGGCAGCCGCCCCCGCCATCTGACCGGCTTTTTGTACCCAGGTCAGGTCTTCCTTTTTAGCTGTTTTGGATTTTACTACCTCCAGGATTTGTTTGGCTACACCGGTTGCTCCACCCACAATGCCAATATGAGCCGGGGTGTTATAACCAATTCTAGTTATATCCGGGTTTACCTGAATAAGCTTGGCTTGAGGATTAAACAGGGGAGGTCTGCCTTTACCTACCCGGTAATCATTATTTACCGATAGCATCAGGACTACATCAGCAGCCGGTAAACTGCCACCACCCATCTTGAACATGGGATTGTCTTCATCAGCAAATAAGCCCCGGCACATTACCTGTGACATGACCGGTATTTTTAAGTAATCCACCAATTCACCAACAGCTTCCGGATACTGGGCGCTGAACCGAGCTGCATCTCCCAGAATCATTACCGGGCTCTTGGCTTGGATAAGCAAATCGGCCGCCTGTTCGATTAAAGCCGGATCTCCAAAAGGCTGGGCTTCGGTGCGATATAATTCAGGATAAACTATATCGTCTTCTTCCACCAGGGTTTTCAAAACATCGGTGGCAATTTCCAGATACACCGGTCCGGGAGTGGCTCCATAAGCCTGTCTGAAAGCCATGGATACATATTCGGGAATCCGATGAGTATCAGTTATTTTTCTGGACCATTTGGTAACGGTACTTAATACCTTTAAGGTATCTACCTGTCCTTGAAGAGGACCGGTATCACTTTCGCCCTGAGGGGCCGCCCCACCGATATGAACTACCGGTACTCCCTGGGCTAAAGCTTCCGCCATGGCGGTTATAGTATCGGTGATTCCTGGTCCGGCAGTGGTAACCAGTACCCCTGCTTTTCCGGACACCCGGGCATAGGCATCAGCAGCATAGCCGGCTGCCATTTCGTGCCTGACGTCTATAACCTTGATTCCTTCAGCCCGACATCCGTAAAAGATGGGCATTATATGTCCCCCGGAGAGAACAAATATTTGTTCTACCCCTTCCTTTTTAAAAGCTCTTGCAAACAATCTTCCACCATTAACTTGGGCCATGAGTATTCCTCCTTTTACTATTCCTAATTGATAAATCTACTGTAAGCATTGTTGCTATCCTAGAGTCCCCTTGACTTAACCTTTTTATATCATTGCTCCTGTTTTTGTTCCTGGCTGTACCAGGCTGCTATCTTGCTAACCATCTGGGTTACTTCTACCGCATTCACACCCGTAACAATAATAGCCCCTTCCCGGGCAAAACCACCTGCAGTGTAAAGGACAGGTGGCAACTGCTGATCAATCATACAGCTGTCTAAAGTTTGATCCAATGATTCACATCCCGACTGGAGCAAAGCAGTGCTTATGCCATGAGCTTGGATTATTTTCAGCAGTTCTTCCGAATATTTTATTTCCATAACAGCTCTTCGTGATGAATCTAATTTCATTACGGCTAATAAAATCCTGGCCGTATTCTTAGATGCTCCCCAGGCCGGATAGGCAGCAGCAGTAATCCTGCCGAAAACTTCCGTTAATCTACCGGGAATACCAGCTATTTCGTTGACGTTTTTGGCATCGGCCAAGGCCATGACCAGATTGCTTCTAATCTCCGGCAAGAGTTTAGCTGCGTCTGAACAATCAGCCAGTTGGCCTACTGCTTCCACCAGTTGTCCAAGAACATAGTATTGATCCTTTCTTTCTATAGCCGATTACCTCCTTTTATCAGTTTGTCTACAGTTGCAGCTTTTAGATATATGTATTATGCAAAAATGATGCCGAAAGGCAAATGGAGAAACAAATAGCAGTTTAGAGGGATACTGCTAGTGTTCGTAACCGGATGTTATCTTTTGAAGTGTTATGATATGTAACACCTGCTGTACTTTGGCGCAGTGATCGGTTTCTGAATACAGCCTGTGGCTAAAATTATGCCAGATTGCTGATTAAGAACAATAAATTATTCCAGGTTTCTCAACTAGGTCGGGAGCTTAGTTTTAAGGAAGAAGATGACTGCTGCGGGTAAGGGGTTTCGAAATACAGCCTGTAGCTTAACTTTTTACTGGTATAAGAATTGCATTAATTGAAGATCAGGTATAAAAAAAAGGAGGAATTAATATGCGTGCCGTTTGTCTGAATGATAAAAAGACATTGGTTGTGGCAGAGGTAGACACCCCAAAGGCTGACGGGGAAAAGGTTTTGATTAAAGTATCCAGGGTGGGTATATGCGGTTCCGATATTCATCTTTGGGAGCAAGGTCAGCGCATTGGTTTGATTATGGGCCATGAATTTGCCGGAACGGTAGTTGATGCAGGGGCACTCAAGGATTCTCTTAAGGTAGGAGATCGAGTTACGGTGTTGCCCTTAAATCCATGTGGTGAGTGTGAGCCGTGTAAAAAGGGAAATACCAAGGGATGCTTAAATGCTCTGGCCGCCTCCCCCGGAATAACGGCTCCAGGGGCTTATGCAGAATACTATCTTGCTCGCCCTGACATGGTCAGGAAACTCACTGATAACATTAGTGACGACGAGGCAACCCTGATTGAACCAGCGGCTGTGGCCCTGCGAGCGGTAAGAATGTCAGGGATAAAACCTGGTGATAAAGTGCTGGTGGCGGGAGGCGGAGTTATAGGACTATTGTCCGCAGCCTTTGCTAGAATAGCCGGGGCTTCCTATATTGCCCTTACCGAAGCCAATCCTCTGAGGGGTGCCAATGCCAAGGAAATGGGTGATGTTAACGAGGTTTTTGATGGTACTGATGAGCAACTGCTGCCTAAACTGGTACAGGCTTCAGGCGGAGGATTTGATTATTGCATAGACTGCGTGGGAATTGCTCCAGTAATTAATGCTGGCATCATGGCATTGAAAAAGGGCGGAAAAATGATGCTGTTGGGTATAAACTACTCACCGGTGCCTATTTCCGGGTTGATGGCAGTCCTAAAAGAAATCGAATTTAAAGGCAGTATAGGATATGATCGGGAATTTGATATGGTCATGGATCTTATGAACAAAGGGATACTCAAAGCCACTAGGTTTATAAGTGATACTATCGGATTGGAAGGTGTTCAGGCGGCTTTTGAAAAATTATCTTCGGGCCAGCACCAGGATGTCAAGATAGTTATCAAACCCTAGAGGATCAGGATCGGTTATTATAAATGATGGCCGCAGAAGAAGCAATGCATAAAAGGGAGCGTAGGATAAACCTACACTCCCTTGGTTTTACAGGATATCGAATTCATCTACCTGGGTGGTAATGAGCTGGGCACTGGTTTTCTCAACCAATTCCCCCCCAGTGCCGGAAAAGATGTTTTTGCTGATGATATTATCCATAGCTGTTGCTACTTCCAAGGCCGTTACATCGCTTCTGGCATCTGCTACCCGGATGACGTGTTTTTTATTGAGTTCAGTAGTGAAAGTCATTTCCAAGACTCTAGTCGTTTCGGTCAAATCTCTTCCTCCTTAGTTCCAGGTTTAGTGTCTAACCCGCTTTATTCCGTCAGAGATGAAAGTAAGTTCATGATAGTTATATCACCTGTATCGGTGCCTATACTTCTTCTTCAATAGCATCGGAGTCATTGCGCTGAATGGATAGATTGGTCTTTTCCTGAAGGTCTAAAAGAGTCTGGGCTACGGAAAAAACATCTTCATTGTCTGCGCTGGTTTTAACATATTTATAGATGCGATTTTTCTTTAACTGCTGCCCGCTGGATCCGATGCCATTATCCATGACTAATACTAATTCGCTGGTAACCGGTATGGTTAATACTGCCATTAAAAGACCTCCATAATCTTTTTAGAAACCTGCTTAAAGGCTTCTATTGCATAATATGCCATATAGTGGAAAATGTTCTCGTGGAGGAAATATTTTTTTGTTCCTTTTGGGGAAATCTCTCGCTGACTTGACAGGAGGATTGATGGAGGGTTTTATAGAAGATAATAATAACTTATGTTGGGTGCTGTCTGGCAGTGAGCAGTCATGCCTGCTGCGAGCTAGAGCCTCCTGGAGGAAACCCATTAACTTGACTAGGCCAGGAACAGTGAAGACAAGGTGGGGGCAAACCTTCCCTGAGCATATGAGTTGATAGGAAAGGCAGGTATATAGAATGGATATGAATGCTATTGGCAAAGTAGTGAACGTTCTAGGTCATTCACGTAATACCATAGCAGTTACCGGGGCGGGAATCAGTACTGAAGCAGGAATCCCGGATTTTAGAGGCAAGGATGGCATATATACCAAACTGGGGGAAAACAGAGTGATGAATATCATCAATATACATGCCTTTAATCAGAATCCGGCTGAATTCTATGATTTTCACCGCAAATATTTTTCATTTCCTCCAGTGGAACCTAGCAAGGCTCATAAGATACTGTCTGAAATGGAGAAGAAAGGCCGCCTCAAAGGCATAGTAACCCAGAACATCGATGGCCTGCATGAAAAAGCTGGCAGCAAAAAAGTGATAGCTATTCATGGCACTTCCAACCGTTATATCTGTATGAATACTGGGTGTCAGGCCCTTTATAACCAGGACTATGTGGATAACTACCCGGCAGCGGTTCCCCTCTGCGAAAAATGTGAAGGAGTCTTAAAGCCTGATGTGGTATTGTTCGGGGAGAATATCAAGGATTATAGCCAGGCTCAGGAAATGATAACTTCTGCCCAGGTTTTACTGGTTATAGGTTCCTCCTTAACCGTTTACCCCCTGGCCGGTTTCGTAAAAGAATTTTCTACCTTTTATCAGGATTTGATTATTATTAATAAGGGTCGTACCCAACTGGATCATGCAGCTTTGGTCAAAATCGATGGTGGAAATACCGGGGATACCCTGGAAGAAATCAACCGCCAGATGGATTTAAGGGGTTTTTAGTGTACCCTATTGTAGGGGCGGTCTGTGACCGCCCGTTATTGCATATTTATCTAGTATTTCCGATGCAAATAAATGGTAATTTATTTGCTTTTGTTGACCAAATGGCTAATCATCATGTTTTGATTACGATTTTCCATAATAATGGCTTGTTCCAGTCCGGCACAGTCTATGTTTTGGTTTAAAGCTTCTTTGGTTAACCACATGGCCAAGGGATCCTTCTTAGCGATAATGTTGGCCAATTCCAAGGCTTGTGACATTAAATCTTCTCTGGGCACACAGCGGGATGCAAAGCCTAGGGACATGGCCTCCTCGGCCTTCATCCAATTCCCGGTGTATAAGTATTCGTAGGCGCGGCCGGTGCCAATCATACGGGGCAGAAAATAGCTGCTCCCCATATCTGCTCCCGCCAATCCTACATTAACAAAAGCGGCAGAAAAACGTGCATCAGGTGATATGATCCTGATATCTGAAGCTATGGCAAAACTGAAACCTGCTCCAGCAGCAGATCCATGAACAATACAGATGATTGGTTGCGGTATTTTGCGCATATTAATCTGTATTTCACCGATAGGAGTTTGTAGGTCATACATGGATGGAATATCTTTCATCTTTTCCGGGGTAATGACATCCTGCACTTCCATTCCCCCGCAAAATCCCTTTTCACCTGCTCCCTTTAGTATAACCACCCTGGTCTCCCGATCTCGTTTTAATTTCAGCCACAGTTCATTCAGTTCCTCCAACATAGTCATGTTCATGGCATTAAGCTTTTCAGGTCGATTTAAAGTAACAATCATGATGCCGTTTTCCTGCTGTTCTACCAGCAGAGTAGTAAACTGATAACTCAAATTATGCCCCCCCAATCTTTATATTTTATGATACGCTATTATACTTTTTCGGTCCGGGAACTACAGATACCTGCTAAAATAAACGGTAAAACCGGAAAAATATTGAAGCGGGCGGTCACAGACCGCCCCTACAAGGGCCCTCCAAAACTGCGTAGCATAACATTTCAAGCCCGTAGGGGCGACCTGTGGTCGCCCGCAATTGGTGTCCCAAAATATCAAAATGGTTCACCGTTGCCAAGTGAACCATTTTAAATAGAGAGAAAAGAAATTAGTCCATGGGTCCGCCTTCCCAGTATTGCCTGATTTTTCTCAGACCATAAGCGCCAAAGTAGAGTCCATTGACAAAGGCTAGAGGGATGGCCATGGCTCCAAAGACATGAACTTTCTGGTTAAGATCTTCCTTTCCATCACTGGTTCTATATCTGCTCAATCTTATCCCTCCTTTTTCTTATTCTTAGCATTGAGGAGAGAATTATAGCAGGAAATTTAAGGGGTTGAACTCCTTAATCTAATTTATAGGGATACATTGGTTATTTCTTGCTGCTCAGGGTAGGAATCACTTTGCCAAAAAATAAATATAGCAGGGTTCCACCGATTAATATAATAAAGAATAGACTCAAAAATTTTATAAACAAAAACATCACCTCTCCTTAATTTTTACTTAAATAACAAAATTCATACGGGCTGATGAAAAAACGGAGCGGGAATTGACTGCTTGGGCTTTGGATTAATATATATTTAGGGATTAGTTGCGATATAAAGTGCAAAGTGATAAATTACAAGTAGCAATATTGGGTACAGGAGAAAATAATGAAAAAAATGAAGAACCTATTTCCCCGGCCGGTGTTAAAGAGTTTTGTGGATGATGTAAAAAAACTGGTAGCCTCCAACGAAGGCCGGATGATTATATTGGAAATGATAGAAGACATTCCTTATGAATTGAGGAATTCTTTGATTATGAATCTGGGTTCTTTTTATGAGCCTGAACTGGTTGACTTTTTTTACCTTTTAAAATTGGAATATGGGCGAGAATTTGAGCTGATCTGCAACCGGGCTTTGGAAAAGTACAGTATGGCTGGAATAGACACTTCTTCTCCCCAGATATTTTCCGGTTTGTTTCATGGGGCCTATGCCAGCATGACCCGGCAAAGCGGAAGAATTGCCGTAGATGTGGCCTGGTCCGTAGGCAAAAACCAGGTTCAGGCCGAATGCTTCTATCTTACCTTTAACCCGGATGGCATCCATAGTTTTTTCCTGGTGGAGGGTATGAGCCAGCGACGCTATGAAACGGATCGCAAATACTTGAAGGACATGGTTGCTATCAGCTATGAGGAAGCCTGCTTCTTAATATCCCGAGCCTATGATTATAATGTTCGCAATATGAGCAAGCCTGCACCAGGGCGCTTCTTATATGATAAATATATTAAGGAGGCGGATGGATTTTCCTGTGAATGGCAGAAAAAGTTGATTGATAAGCTATCCGTAAGGTTAAATCCCCGGCAGATAGTCAACAGCTTGTTCCATGCGGTTAAAAACCAGGATATAGACTATGTATCGGCCCTGCTGTCAGGAGGAGTATATTCTGACCGGGCCGGGGTGGATAAGCATTTGCTGCAGCCAGGTTCAATACTGGTGGAAGGCGGAGTAAGTGATGCCTATGGCAACCATGATCGGGTCAACATAAAAGCCTATGCCATAAGCCTGGAAGAGAGACAGTTGCTGCGTCATGAATATGAGCTTAAACTGGCCAAAAAATCAGATCGTTCCTGGCATATATTCTATATGGATCATTCCGGGACCAAAAGGGTCTTGTCCAATGTAGATGTAAATCCCTTCGAAAAAGAGATCTACTGTCGAGTATATGAGATTATTAACCTGGACCTCTTGTTCGACATTATAGATAAGGTAGATGATATCAGGGAAGTGAAAGAACTGCCTTATGGCATGCATATGAGGATACATTGCAATGAAGACGATTTTACCATGCCGGTATCCATTATGAGCGATGTATTAGCCGATCTGGTCATCAATGGCGAAGAATTTGTAATTATGAGCCGGGATTATAATGCGATTCTGGAATTTGATCGTCTGCTTACCCGGGGTATTAATTATCCGGCCCTTAAAATTGGCGAATATGAGGTAAACATCTTAAGCGCTTTTCGCTACCTGGGCGGACAATACCTAAGGTTTGAGGATATACTTTTGCAGGATGAAGTGGACAGCATATTTGAAGACGGGATGCGCTTTGTCAGCACTCGCTACCTGATAAAAGATCGGGAAACGGTGCTAAAGCAAATTAACTCCCTGGCCAAGATCTGCTATCGTTTCTCCGATGACTATGACGTATTTTATCAGCTGGAGGAAGATGGGGAAGAGGGCAGTTTCCTGGCTGAATATTTGGTAGGTCTTAATTGGATTACCCTGTCCACCTTTGGTGATCGGGATATGAACCGGGCTCGCAGAGTTTTTGAGAATAAAATGTACGAATGCCTGGAGTTTGACGGTCTGGAAGTTCGCAAAGAGGGAATCTTTGATATATTGACGACGGAGATAAAAAAAGAATATCCTGATTTGGAGCAGTTTTTGAAAGACATCTATCTTAACAAATGGTATAATTCTCAGCTTCCTACCTTGCATGGCATGAGTCCCTGTGAGGCTTATCAAACTGAAGAAGGTACTCGCTTGTTGTGGGCCATGTTCAAAAGAATCAAGGCCAAAAACTGTAATCAATACGGATTGGGGAATGTTGCCGGTATACAGCTGAAAGAGTATATAAGAAAGCTGGAACAAAAAAAGCAAAAAAACATCTAAATACGCTATTGACAGAGAGCAGAGCATTAAATATACTCTATAGATAACCACATAAATTACGGCAATGATAGGAACCGACAGGTAAGATCCCTTGATGACAGAGAACCGGAAGCGCTGAGAACCGGAATCAACATTTTGCCTGGTGCTCATCCTGGAGCTGCTATCTGAACAGTTATTAAGACTTAGTAGGTGTTGCCGGACGAAAAAAAGTCCGTTAATAAGTAGGCATATGGTATTTATGTGCATCTTTAAGAGGTTGTGTTATTACACGACAACCAGGGTGGTACCGCGGGAAATCCCTCTCGTCCCTGAAAATGGGCGAGGGGGTTTTTATATATTTTTTGATCTTACAGGATGAAGAGTTCCAGGAACTAAAGAAACCGGAAGTCTTGATATTTAATTAGATTATCAGCATGTAGAAGGGAGATAATCAGGTGAAAAGCGATATGGCTAAAGTGGGACTGGAAAAAGCTCCCCATCGCTCATTATTCAAAGCATTGGGATTAACCGATGAAGAAATATCCAGACCCTTGATTGGAGTAGTAAACTCCAAGAATGATATAGTACCCGGGCATATTAACCTGGACAAAATCGCCGCTGCGGTAAAAACCGGCATCAGCATGGCGGGAGGAACTCCCATTGAGTTTCAAACCATAGGAGTCTGTGACGGCATCGCCATGAACCACATTGGAATGAAATACTCTTTAGGAAGCCGGGAGCTAATCGCTGATTCGGTGGAAATAATGGCTACCGCACATGCCTTTGACGCCTTGGTGTTTATCCCCAATTGTGACAAGGTTGTACCAGGCATGCTGATGGCAGCCGCCCGTTTGAACCTGCCCTCCGTATTTATCAGCGGTGGGCCTATGCTAGCCGGTATAGTAGAAGGCAAAAAACTTAGTTTGACCCAGGTCTTTGAGGGAGTAGGATCAGCTGCCGCCGGAGGCATGAAGGTAGAGGATTTAAGCTGCCTGGAAGAATCCGCCTGCCCCACCTGTGGCTCCTGTTCAGGAATGTTTACCGCTAATTCCATGAACTGCCTGACTGAGGCTTTGGGTATGGGCTTGCCGGGAAATGGCACCATACCCGCAGTATATTCCGAAAGAATCCGTCTGGCCAAACAAGCTGGAATGAAGATAATGGAATTATTGGAAAAGGATATCCGACCCTTGGATATAATGACTCCGGAAGCTTTTGTAAATGCTATTAACCTGGATATGGCTATTGGCTGTTCTACCAATTCGGTTTTGCATCTCTTGGCCATTGCCAGTGAGTGCGGGGTAGATATTGATTTGGATCTTTTTAACCGAATCAGTGCCCTTACTCCCAACCTGTGCCGCTTAAGTCCGGCCGGTCCCCACCACATGGAGGATCTTTACCGGGCTGGTGGAGTGCAGGCTTTGTATAATGAAATAAATAAAAAAGCTTTGATCAACCCGGCCTGTCTAACCGTAACCGGTAAGACGGTAGGGGAGAATATTGCTAATAATCCGGTACTGGATTATGAAGTAATCCGGTCGGTGGATGATCCTTACAGCAGTAGCGGTGGCCTGGCTATGCTTTTTGGCAACCTAGCTCTTGAAGGGGCCGTGGTCAAGAGGAGCGCGGTAGCAGAAGAAATGATGCGGCATGAAGGACCAGCCCGGGTCTTTGATTCCGAAGAAGCAGCAGTGGAAGCTATACTGGCTAAGGACATTAATGCCGGTGATGTAATCGTGATACGCTACGAAGGGCCCCGGGGGGGACCGGGGATGAGAGAAATGCTTACCCCCACTTCAGCTATAGCTGGAATGGGACTGGATAAAGACGTGGCTTTGATTACCGACGGGCGTTTCTCTGGAGCTACCAGGGGAGCCTCTATTGGCCATGTTTCTCCGGAAGCTGCTGCGGGGGGTGTTATTGCTCTGGTAGAGGAAGGGGACCTTATACGAATAGACATACCTGACCTACGACTAGAGCTATTGGTAGAAGACAAGATACTAGAAGAAAGAAAAAAAGGATGGCAGGAGCCCGAAACTAAAATAAAAACCGGTTATATGAAGCGTTATGCTCAAATGGTACAATCAGCCAGTACAGGAGCTATCTTCAAGAGATAAACTCTTAAGTTAAAACCGGTTAATAGCGGGCCAGGCTAGGCCCGCTATTGTGCTTTTAGCTATGCTGCGGCCTGGCTTGATCAAGCCAACTAACCCAAGTTAAACTTATTTATTTGGGAAATGATATGTTTTACTTGCTATAGTGGATTAATGAAGACAGCAATTTACGCCCAATAATTATGGAGGTGATGGTGTGAAGTTAAAGGGAGCCGAAATTCTACTGCAGAGTTTGAAAGAGGAAGGCGTGGATACCATTTTTGGCTATCCGGGAGGAGCAGTCTTACCCATTTATGATGCCATTTACGGATCAGATATTCGTCACATTCTGGTGCGTCATGAACAGGGAGCGGCTCATGCTGCCGATGCCTATGCCCGGGTAACAGGTAAAACCGGGGTTTGCATTGCCACTTCCGGACCAGGTGCTACCAACCTGGTTACCGGCATAGCCACAGCTAACATGGACTCAGTACCTATGGTTTGCTTTACCGGCCAGGTAGCCAGTCCCCTGATAGGTAAGGATGCATTTCAGGAAGCCGATATAACCGGAATTACCATGCCTATTACCAAACATAATTACGTGGTGGAAAGGACCGAAGATCTGCCTCGAATAGTTAAAGAAGCCTTTTATATCGCTTCTACCAACCGGCCGGGTCCGGTAGTGATAGATCTTCCCAAAGATCTGATGGAAAAAGAAATTGAATATGAACCCTATTTTAATGAAATCAATTTGCGCGGTTACCGGGTTATGAAAGGATGCAATTATGGCCAGGTAGTATCTGCAGCTGAACTTATAAATAAATCTGAAAGACCGGTTATTTATGCCGGAGGTGGGGTGGTTAGCGGTGAGGCGGCTGAAGAGCTGAAAGAACTGGCTGTAAAGCGCAAAATACCGGTTACTACCACTTTGATGGGGATGAGTGCTTTTCCCAGCTCCAATTATCTGGCTCTAGGTATGCTGGGCATGCATGGAACTCGTTATGCCAACTATGCTATCGGTGAATGTGATCTTTTGATCGCCATAGGAGTACGCTTTGACGATCGGGTTACCGGCAAGATAGCAGAATTTGCCCCTCATGCCCGGATCATTCATATTGATATTGATGCCGCCGAAATCGGCAAGAATGTTGATGTACATATTCCTATTGTGGGTCAGGTTAAAGAAGTGCTGCAAGCAATTAATAAACGCCTGGATCCGGTGGAAGAATATAGTGAATGGCACCAGATTATTGATCGCTGGAAGGCTGAATATCCCTTGAGGTACGGTATATCCAAGGACGGACGAATAATGCCTCAGCATGTTATAGAAAAAATATCGGATTTGACTCAGGGAGAAGCCATAATCACTACTGAAGTTGGTCAAAACCAGATGTGGGCGGCTCATTACTACAAATACAAGAATCCTCGTTCTTTTATAACCTCAGGGGGTTTGGGCACTATGGGTTTTGGTCTTCCAGCTGCCATTGGGGCTAAAATTGCCTGTCCCCATCTTCCGGTTATAGATATTGCCGGAGACGGCAGTATACAGATGAATATACAGGAGCTGGGCACCGCCATAGCCTATAAACTGCCAGTAATTGTGTGTATATTGAATAATCAATATCTGGGTATGGTCAGGCAGTGGCAGAGTCTATTCTATGGAGGCCGCTTCTCTCATACCGATATAAGCAGTCAGCCGGATTTTGTCAAGCTGGCGGAGGCCTATGGAGCAGTAGGGATGAGGATAAAAAACAACCAGGATGTGGATGGGGCCTTGCGAGAAGCCCTACAGGTAAGTGACAGACCAGTAGTAATGGATTTTTGGGTTGACCGTTTGGCGGACGTTTACCCCATGGTAGCGCCCGGCGAATCACTACTGAATATGCTGGGGGAGGAATAGACTATGAAAAAACACACTCTGGCTATAACCGTGGAAAACCAACCGGGAGTATTAACCCGGGTGGCCACCATGTTTCGCAGAAGAGGATATAATATTGAAAGCCTGGCAGTAGGGCAAACTGAAAATCCCAGTATATCTCGTATGACTGTGGTGGTAACAGGTGATGATAAGATAATCGAACAGGTAAGCAAGCAGCTCTATAAACTGGTGGATGTAATTAAAGTGGTGGATATTACCGAAGAGCGGCTGGTGGAAAGGGAGCTGATTTTAATCAAGGTCAAGGCTGATCCGGGTGTTCGCTCCGAGATTGTACAGTTGGTAGAAATATTCAGAGCCCGCATCGTGGATATTGGCAAGAATACCCTGATTATTGAAGCTACAGGAGATGCCGGTAAAATGGAAGCCATAGAGGATTCCCTCAAGCCCTTTGGCATATTGGAACTAGTTAGAACCGGGAAAATAGCTATTGTTCGCGGTCCCGGGCACAGCATTTAGTTAACCTCGGGATATTGATCCCGATAACATAAAGATGATTATTCATCGAAATGAAACTTTTCGCAGGGTAATCAAAGATTAAAAAAATCAGGAGGATGATATTAATGGCGAAAATGTATTATGATGCGGATGCTAATCTAGATCTACTAAAAGGTAAAACTATAGCGGTAATGGGCTTTGGTTCCCAGGGTCATGCTCAGGCTCAGAATCTTAAGGAAAGCGGATGTAAGGTAATCGTTGGAATTAGAAAACCCATAGATGAAGAGACCCAAAAGGAATGGGATGCAGTCATAGCAGCCGGGCTTCAGCCCATGAGCGTAGCCGAAGCAGCCCAAGCAGCGGATATTATTCATATTCTTCTGCCCGACCAGACTCAAGCCTCGGTTTATAATAATGAAATCAAACCCTATTTGCAGGAAGGGAATGCCCTGGGATTTTCCCATGGATTTAATATTCACTTCGGTCAAATCATGCCCCCAGCTTTTGTGGACGTGTTTATGGTAGCCCCCAAGGGACCGGGTCATCTGGTGAGACGTATGTATGTTAAAGGAGCCGGAGTTCCGGGTCTGATAGCGGTAGAGCAGGATTACAGTGGAAAAGCCCAGGATTTGGCCTTGGCTTTTGCCTGTGGTATCGGCTGTACCCGGGCCGGAGTAATTGAAACTACCTTTATGGAAGAAACCGAAACCGACCTTTTTGGCGAACAATGCGTACTTTGCGGAGGAGTAACCGAACTGGTCAAAGCTGGCTTCGAAACCCTGGTAGAAGCAGGATATCAGCCAGAGATTGCCTATTTTGAATGTATGCATGAGCTAAAACTCATTGTGGACCTCATGTATGAAGGCGGCATGGGCTATATGAGATATTCCATCAGCGACACTGCTGAATGGGGCGACTATATTAAGGGACCAGAAATTATTGGAGAAGAGAGCCGTTATGCCATGTATGAAGCCCTGAAAGAAATCCAGGAAGGCAAATTTGCCAAAGACTGGCTGCTGGAAAACCAGGTAGGGCGGCCCCAGTTCAATGCCTTAAGAAGGCAAAACCGGGAACATTTAATTGAAGAAGTAGGGGCTGATTTAAGAGCCATGATGCCTTGGCTGAAGGATAGCAAGTAGTATTGCTCTTCTGAGAGTAATATAGGAGGTTTTGGAATGGTAAATAAGAATCGGGTCTATCTTTTCGATACTACACTGCGGGATGGCGAACAATCGCCGGGAGTAAGCTTAAATGAAGAGGAAAAGCTGGAAATCGCTATGCAGCTGGCTCGCCTGGGTGTAGATATTATTGAAGCTGGATTTCCCGTTTCTTCCCCTGGAGATTTCAAAGCGGTAAAAAGGATCGCTGATGCGGTTAAAGGACCGGTTATAGCTGGCTTGTGCCGGGCTAGCCGGTCCGATATAGATCGGACCTGGGAAGCCCTGAAAGGGGCTGAAAACCCCAGGATACATACCTTTTTGGCCACTTCGCCCATACATCTCAAATATAAACTGCACAAGTCCCGGGATGAAGTCCTGGTACAGGCGGTGGAGGCAGTTAAATACGCTAAAAGGTACTGCAGCGATGTAGAGTTTTCGGCTGAGGATGCCTCCAGAAGTGATCCTGATTACCTGGCTCTGGTGGTACAAAAGGTTATTGAAGCCGGTGCCACTACGGTTAATCTGCCGGACACGGTAGGCTATGCCATACCCGAGGAGTTTGGAGCTTTTATTAAAACCATCATGGATAAGGTACCCAATATCGATCAGGCGGTGATCGGTGTTCATTGCCATGATGATCTGGGCTTGGCAGTAGCCAATTCCCTGGCCGGGATACTGAATGGGGCCCGGCAGGTGGAATGCGCAGTAAATGGGATCGGGGAAAGAGCGGGCAATGCAGCCCTGGAAGAAATAATAATGGCCCTTTATACCCGTAAGGCCTTTTACGAGAAAGAGATTAATATCAATTACGGGGAAATATATCGTACCAGTCGCCTGGTCAGTTCTCTGACCGGGATGAATGTACAGTCCAATAAAGCTATAATCGGAAAGAACGCTTTCCTACACGAATCCGGAATTCACCAGGATGGAGTTCTGAAGGACCGTTCTACCTATGAGATAATGAGTCCTGAATTAATTGGCCTCAACCAGAGTAATCTGATCCTGGGCAAACATTCAGGGCGCCATGCCTTCAAGGACCACATGGAAGAATTGGGCTATTTCCTGGATGAAGAGGAGATGGAAAAGGCTTTTATGGGGTTCAAGGAAATTGCAGACAAGAAGAAACAGGTAACCAACGATGACCTGGAAGCTCTGGTTAAAGATAGGGTTTGGGCCATTCCCGAGCGCTTCAGCCTTTCCTACCTGCATGTGTCGGCTGGTACCGCGGTGGTGCCTACCGCTACCGTTAAACTGCAGATAGACAATATGACTTTTGAAGCTGCCGCTACGGGAGATGGACCGGTGGATGCGGGCTGCAAGGCAGTAGATCGTATCACTGACATCTATGGCCATATGCTGGATTATAAACTGAACGCCATTGGCAGTGGTAAAGATGCCTTAGGGGAAGTCTTATCCCGCATCGAAATCGGTGGTAATACCTATAATGGTCGGGGTTTGAGTACTGATATAATCGAAGCCAGTGTTAAATCCTATATTAACGCTATTAACAAATACTATTATGAAAACAATAGAGATACAACAAGTAATGGGGAATAAAGATGCCCAGGGAAAGGAGCTGCTCACATGGGAATGACCATTAGTCAAAAGATTCTGGCCGCCCATGCTGGAAGAGACTATGTAGAGCCGGGAGAACTCTTGAATTGCCGACTGGATGTGGTACTGGGTAACGATGTTACCGCACCGGTAGCTATATCAGAATTCAAGCGGCTGGAGCTGGATGAGGTTTTTGATCAGAATAAGATAGTATTGGTGCCGGACCATTTCGCCCCCAACAAGGATATTAAATCCGCCGAACAGTGCAAGTTAATGAGGGAATTTGCCGGGCAGTACGGGATTAAAAACTATTTTGAAATAGGCCAGATGGGAATTGAACACTGCCTGCTGCCGGAACAGGGATTGGTGCTGCCGGGAGATTTAATTATCGGAGCTGATTCTCATACCTGTACCTATGGAGCATTAGGGGCTTTTGCTACTGGAGTGGGGTCTACCGATATGGCCGCCGCCATGGCTACCGGAGAAGCTTGGTTCAAGGTACCTGAATCCATCAAGTTTATATATTATGGAGAATTGCCCCCATGGGTAGGAGGTAAAGACCTGATCCTTCACACCATTGGTGATATTGGAGTGGAAGGGGCCCGCTATATGTCTATGGAATTTACCGGTGAAGTTATTGAAAAACTTTCCATAGATAATCGCTTTACCATGGCCAATATGGCTATTGAGGCGGGAGGCAAGAATGGTATCATTCAAGCGGATGAAATAACCCTGGATTATGTAAAGAAAAGGGCTAAGAGGCCTTTCACCATCTATAAATCAGATCCTGATGCAGTTTATAGTGAAGTACGGGAATATGATGTATCCAAGCTGGAACCAGTGGTAGCCTTTCCTCATTTGCCGGAGAACACCCGGCCTATCAGTGAAGCCGCTGGAGTAGTCCTGGATCAGGTGGTAATTGGTTCCTGTACCAATGGCCGGATTGAAGACCTGCAGATAGCGGCTCAGATTATGAAAGGCAAGAAAATTCATCCTGAAATCAGGACCATTATTCTTCCTGGCACCCAGCAAATATTATTGGAAGCCATGCGCCGGGGATATATTGAGATATTCATCGAAGCGGGAGCGGCTGTCAGCACTCCCACCTGTGGTCCCTGTTTGGGAGGACATATGGGAATACTAGCCCGGGGAGAAAAGGCCCTGGCCACCACCAATCGCAATTTTGTGGGTCGGATGGGGCACCCGGAAAGCGAAGTATACCTGGCCAGCCCGGCGGTAGCAGCAGCCAGTGCCATCAAAGGCAAGATTGCAGCTCCGTGGGAAGTTTAAGGTCAGGGGACACACCTTCAGAGTGTTGTGCTTATAAAAGATTGTTGCCATTATGGAGGGGTTACACTTTGTTTTTGAAGTCTTTGGGTAGAAGGAATGTCCCCATAAGAAAGGAGTGTTAGCTGTTGATTTTATCAGGCAGGGTTCATAAATTTGGAGCCGATATCGATACCGATGCCATTATTCCGGCTCGCTATTTGAATACTTTCGATCCCGGGGAATTGGCCCAGCACTGCATGGAAGATGCCGACCCACGGTTTCCGGAAAAGGTGCAGGCAGGAGATATTATTGCTGCCGACAAGAATTTTGGCTGTGGCAGTTCCAGAGAACATGCCCCCATAGCCATTAAGGGAGCTGGGGTATCCTGTGTTATTGCCAAATCTTTTGCCCGCATATTCTATCGCAATTGCATCAATGTTGGGCTGCCCATACTGGAATGCAGCGAGGCGGTCGATGCCATGCAAGATGGAGACCCCCTGCAAGTGGACCTGGATACCGGGAAGATTATCAATTTACGCAGCAAAGAAGAATATCAGGCTATGCCTTTTCCTCCCTTTATGCAGCAGATAATGGATAAGGGCGGTCTGATAAACTACGTTAAGGAAAGAAAGGAAAGAGATGAGGTTGAAGTATAAGATTGCAGTACTCCCGGGAGATGGCATTGGAGTTGAGATCGTCCCGGAAGCAGTAAAAGCATTAGAAGCTATATCCTTAAGATTTGGACACCAGTTTGAATTTACCGAGGCTCTGGTAGGAGGAGCCGCCTATGATGCGGTAGGGCATCCATTGCCAGAGGAAACCTTGGCCCTATGTAAGAGTTCGGATGCGGTCCTTTTGGGAGCTATTGGTGGTCCTCAATATGATGAACTGCCGGTAAGCCTGCGTCCGGAGATAGGAGCCTTGCTGCCCTTGCGCAAGGAGTTGGCCCTTTTTGCCAACCTTCGTCCCTGCATGCTTTTCCCCGGTCTGCTCCAGGCTTCCACCATCAAGGAGGAAGTTATTAAAGGAGTAGATATTATGGTAATACGGGAATTAACCGGAGGCTTGTATTTTGGCAACAAGAGCCGGGAAAAGACGCCCCAGGGAGGGCAAATCGCTACCGATGTATTAAGCTATTCCACCCATGAAATTGAAAGGATTGTCCGTTTGGCTTATGAGGTAGCGGGCAAGCGCCGCAAGCAATTGTGTTCGGTTGATAAGGCCAATGTACTGGAGTCCTCCCGTTTATGGAGAGAAACCGTAAGTGCTATGGAAAAGGAATATCCCGACATAAAAACCACTCATATGTATGTTGACAATTGTTCCATGCAGTTAATCAGAGATCCACGGCAGTTTGATGTTATTGTAACCGAGAACATGTTTGGTGATATTTTAACTGACGAAGCTTCCATGTTAACGGGTTCCATCGGTATGTTGCCCAGTGCTTCCATTGGAGGCGATGTTGGGCTTTATGAGCCCTCCCATGGAAGTGCACCGGATATAGCCGGACAGAATATTGCCAATCCTCTGGCCACCATCTTATCTGCTGCCATGCTGTTAAGATACTCTTTCAATCTGGATCAAGAGGCTGAACTGATAGAAAAAGCAGTAACCAGAGCCTTAGAGGAAGGTTGCCGGACCAGTGATTTGCTGGCTTGCAGCGATCCCTCAGGGCAGCCGGTCAAGGTGCTGGGAACCAGGGAAATGGGCGATATAATTGCCCAGAAAATAATGCAGCTATAGGGGAAGCCAATACCGGTAAAGTGAGGAGGGCATAATTATTGGGAATATAAAGCTGGATGTAGCTGTTTATGATACTACCCTGCGGGATGGCTCCCAGGGAGAAGGATTATCCTTCACTATTGATGACAAACTTAAGATAGCCAACAAGCTGGACTATCTGGGTATAGCTTATATTGAAGGGGGATGGCCGGGCAGCAACCCTAAAGACCTGGAGTTTTTTCGGCAGGCTGCCCAGCTTGAGCTTAAGCAGGCTAAAATTACTGCCTTTAGTTCTACCCGCAAGCCAGGCATAAGTGTTAAAAAGGACAGCAATGTTAAAGCAGTGCTAGATGCTGGAGTTGCGGTAGCCGCAATTTTTGGCAAATCATGGGATTTTCATGTAACCAGGGCTCTGGAGACCAGCCTGGAAGAAAACCTGAGAATGATTCGGGATACGGTTTCCTGCCTAAAAGACAAGGATTTGGAAGTCCTCTTCGATGCAGAACATTTTTTTGATGGTTATAAGAATAATCCCGACTATGCTCTGGAAGTTCTGAGTGCAGCCCAGGCAGCAGGAGCGGATTGTCTGGTACTCTGCGACACCAATGGAGGAGCCATGCCCTGGGAAGTGGCAGAGATAGTAGAGCAGGTTAAGATCCATAGCCGTCTGCCCTTGGGGGTACATGTACATAACGACTCCGGCTGTGCGACTGCCAATACCTTGATGGCGGTAAAGCATGGCTGTGTTCATGTTCAAGGTACCATGAACGGCTATGGCGAACGTTGTGGTAACGTGGATTTATGTACCATCATACCTGGCCTGGAGCTTAAAATGCATAAAAAAGCTTTGCCCCCGGGCAATTTGAAACGGCTGACTGAAGTATCACGCTATATTAGTGAAATATCCAATATGCCTCATTTTAACAACCAGCCCTATGTGGGCCATGGGGCCTTTGCTCACAAGGGCGGGATCCATGTAAGTGCCCTGTTAAAGGATTCCCTTACTTATGAGCATATTGATCCTGAATCAGTGGGCAATCATCGTCGAGTACTGGTTTCGGAATTGTCAGGCCTATCCAATTTATTATATAAGGCCCGGGAGTTTGACATAGATGTGAATGAATATGATGCCGAAACCCGTAAAGTTATCAAAGAGATCAAGGACTTGGAAAACCAGGGATTTCAATTCGAAGGGGCCGAGGCTTCCATGGAACTGCTCCTGAGAAAAGCTTTTGGACAGTCTAATGAATACTTTAAACTGCGCAATCTAAAAATAATACTGGAAAAGAACGAGAATGGGGAAATGACCTCCGAAGCCATGATAAAAGTAGCCATTGATGATAAAATAGTCCACACCGCAGCGGAAGGTGACGGACCCGTTAATGCACTGGACAACTCATTGCGTAAAGCTTTGAATGAAGTTTTTCCGGAAATTGATGAAATGCATCTGTCAGATTATAAGGTGCGGGTTCTGGATGGTAACCGGGCCACGGCAGCCCGAGTTAGAGTATTGATTGAGTCGGTAGACCAGGCCAACAAGTGGAGCACGGTAGGAGTATCGGAAAACATTATCGAAGCCTCCTGGCAGGCTTTGGCTGATAGTATTAACTATAAATTAATGAAACAGCAGACAAAATAGGGACGAGAAAGCAGGGGGACCGGGCGAACCGTCCCCCTGCTTCCTGAAAACGCGTAATTTGTAGGACTTTAATCTTAGATTGAATGATATTGTATTATAATAATAGAAAATTAAGGGCAGCTTAAAAGATAAGTGACCCTTTTTTTGACGAAAGATATCGGAGGACAAGCTTTTTGATAGAAATATGACGGAAAAAAATGACAATAAAATAGGGCTTATAATATTGACTAAAAGTTATTTGTTTTATACACTGATGAAGGTGCTAAAAATATGACAAAATATATAATATTCTTGCTAATGAAGGTACTTGCTTAAATAAGGGGGTTATTTTTTGACCAGCCAGGTAATCAACTGTTATCGAGCAATACTGGCACAGGTAAACCATTTAGATAGTATTTATCAGCCCAAGAGTTATCTTAAGGAATTATACATGGATTTGACTGAATTAGCCTATTGTTTATTGGAGCAAAATGAAGAACATGCCTACCTGGGCATCGAACAGATGTATAACAGTATAGAAGAGTTAGGCAAACAAGCCCATATCAATAGATCTCGACAGCAAGAAATTGATTATATAGTAGGTGAGATTAAGACTCATCTGGAATTTCTGGCTATGCAGCTCAAAACAACAGGCCAGATCAATACCGGAAGGAAGGTAGTCCCCTATTTGAAATTATCCAGATAGGCAGTGGGAAGCTTCGTTTGTCTTATCTAATTCAGTTGTGCTAGGGTTTTCCCAGGGCAATCAAAGTGTTAAGTTTAATTTAAGTAAGTTCGAAATTTCCTTCCGGCCGCATATTAGGCCGGTTTTTTTAGTATTTATGGATAATGTGAGTGCATATAGCATTATTGCGATAAATATGCCACTCTGTTAAATTATACATATACATGTACATATTAATAATAGGGAGGATAAATACATATGAAGGCTATGATAATGGCTGCCGGGGTTGGTTCCCGATTAATGCCCTTGACCATGCATATACCTAAACCCATGGTCCCAGTAGGAAACCGGCCTTTGATGGAACATATAATTCATTTATTGGGGAATCACCACTGTAAACAGGTAATAGCCAACCTGCATTATCACCCTCGGTACATCAGCGACTTTTTTCAGGATGGCAGCAAGTATGGCCTATCCCTTAATTATTCACCGGAAGAGGAATTAATGGGAACCGCCGGGGGGGTAAAAAAATGCGAATGGTTTTTAGATGATAGCTTTGTAATAATTAGCGGGGACGCTTTAACGGATATAGATATAACTTCTTTGCTTCAGGCTCATCGCCGCCATGGTGCCCTGGCTACCATTGCTTTAAAGCGGGTGGAGCAGGTGGAGCATTTTGGAATAGTCATTACCGATGAGGAGCAGAAAATCAAGAGCTTTCAGGAAAAGCCCAAAGCAGCTGAAGCCTTGAGCAATATGGCTAACACCGGAATATACATTTTTGAGCCTGAAATCTTTAAATACATTCCAGCCCGGCAGTTTTATGATTTCGGCAAACAGGTCTTTCCTCATCTGGTAAAAGTGGGAGCCCCTTTTTATGGAGTCCCGGTTGACGACTACTGGTGTGATGTGGGTAATATCGATACCTACCGCCAGGCCCACCAGGACCTACTGAACGGCCAGGTTGGAGTGCGAGCGGCGGGGCAGTTGACTTATAGCTCTGCTTATACCCGTACCCTGACCGGGCGAGAGGTGAAAATGGGGGAAGAGGTACAGCTGCAGGGTACGGTAGTGATCGGTGATGGATGTATGGTGGGCTCCGGAGCGGTACTGAAAGATTGTGTGATCTGGGATAATAGTGTGATCGGAGATGGGGCGGTGATAGACCAGGCCGTGGTAGGATCTAATTGTCAGTTGGGTTCGGGAGTCAGGTTGAACCAGGGAGTGGTGGTAGGTAGCGGTTGTGTCATCAAAGAAGGAGATATAATACCAGCCCATTCCAAGGTCTTTAATTCCACTTCCGGTGAAATAGAGCTGGAACAGGGGCAGATCAGCTAAAGATCAAGGACAATAAATGAGGCATGCTTAGGGTACACCAATGAGGATGAAAATTTTGGGTTATGCCGAAAACGGGCGGTCAAAGACCGCCCCTACAATTATTTGATGATTAGAACACTGGGTAAATCGGATAAACCATTTTCCTGTGATGGTATTCAGTGCCGGTAGTAATTAGGATTTAATTAGGGCCTGTAAATCCGAATCCAGGGCTTCCATATCGAAGTCCAGGACATCTTGCATTTGTTCTTCCTGTAGCGGGTAAAGATTCAAAATATAGAATCGATCACTTTCCTTGACCAGCATGGCCATTTCACGGCCCAGGGATTCATCGGCCTGGGTCAGTTCATAAACCACCAGAGCCCCATATTGGCCGGTCCGGGAATAGTTGGGGTCGACTTTTATGCTCAGCTCTGTTGGAGTAGGGTTATATTCTTCAACCATAGCAAAGAACTGGGCTGCTTCTTTTTCCAGAGTCGGACGTTCATTCAGCAGTTGCGAGGGCTGGTGTTCAGCATATTCAGGCAGGAGCTGGGCAGCCCAAAAGACACTTATATTCTGAGCAGCAACATCATAATCATGGACAAAGTAAGCTTCGTAAAATTCACTTACGGTATCTTCTGGGGTTGGAAAATCCACGTATGCGGCATAATAATACATGGCTCCTAAAATAATAACCGCAAGAACAAGCAAGCTGCGAGGCACCCGGTAAACATTTTTTTCCAATTTAGTTGACCTCCTATACTCAGGTTTACCAATAATAAAAATTGTAGCAGATTAGAGCAGGCGGATAAAGCAAATTTAGGGGGAGGTTTTACCATGCCAACACAAATAGTAGTTATTGGCGGCGGACCAGCTGGTATGATGGCTGCCATCAATGCCCGGGCCAACGGGGCACGGGTAATAATAATCGAGAAAAATGCCAGGGTAGGAAAAAAACTGGGCATTACCGGAAAAGGCCGGGGCAATATTACCTCCATGGTAGAGCGGGACCAGTTCATTGCTTCCTATCCAGGCAATGGCAGATTTCTTTACAGTGTACTAAACGAATTTTCCAATTATGATTTAATAGAATTTTTTGCCGCCAAAGGCCTTAAAACCAAAGTGGAAAGAGGCAGCAGAGTATTTCCGGTCAGTGACCGGGCTCTGGATGTGGTCAACCTGCTCTATAAGGAAATGCTGGCTCAAAATGTTGAGATCCGGCTGGGACAGGAAGTTAAGGGCCTATTAATAGAAGAAAACCGGGTAAAGGCAGTAATCTGCTCGGGGCAGGAGATCGGGGCTGATGCGGTTATAATAGCCACCGGAGGCCTGTCCTATCCAGCTACCGGTTCCAGCGGGGATGGATACCGATGGGCACAGGCCGCCGGGCATCGATTGATAGCTGTTCGCCCCTCCCTGGTGCCCTTGATTTGCCAGGAACAATGGGTTAAGGAGCTGCAGGGCTTGAGTTTAAAAAACGTTCAGGCTTCAGCCTTTAAAGAAGATGGTACCCTGATTAATCGAGAATTTGGCGAGATGATCTTTACCCATTTCGGGGTATCCGGACCCATTATTTTAAGCATGAGCAGCGATATCGGCAAATACCTGTATGAGGGGAAAAAGAAAGTCCGCTTGCTCATAGATCTAAAGCCAGCTTTAAGCTCGGAAAAACTGGATGAAAGACTACAGCGGGATTTGCTTAAAAACTCCCGCAAAAATCTGAAAAATTCTCTGGGAGAACTGCTGCCCAAGAAACTAATACCGATTATAATTAGTTTAAGTGGAATTGATGGTGAAAGGGACTGTAACACAATCAGCCGGGAGGAAAGGAAGAAGATGATAACTGCCTTAAAAGAACTCAGCATGAGGGTGGTTGATACTAGGCCTGTGGCCGAAGCAATTGTTACCGCTGGAGGAGTAGATGTTAAAGAGGTGAATCCTCGTACCATGGAATCCAAGTTGGTTCAGGGATTGTTTTTTGCCGGAGAAGTGCTGGATATAGATGGCTATACCGGTGGATTTAATCTGCAGGCAGCCTTTTCCACCGGCTATGCCGCTGGCAAATATGCAGCCGGGAAAGCATGAGTTTCGATTGGAAAAACCGAGGTGCCCAGGCAGTCCCAATTTCTTGGCTCCTGATGGGCATAAGTCTAAGTTTGCTACCATGTTCACAATTGACCATCTATAGTAGTTCTGCTATTATTTGTAGAAGATTCGACATTTTATAATGTATTTACAGGGGGAATAGAAATTATGTCAGCAAGTATAAAAGCATATCGGGGTTCATCCGGTTATATTGTATCAGATGAGCTCAGCAACAGTGTTAATATCGCTATAGCCCTTAAGAAGCCGCTTTTGATCAAAGGCGAACCAGGAACCGGCAAAACCATGCTAGCTCAGAGTATAGCTGAATCCCTAAATATGGACCTCATTATTTGGAATATTAAATCAACCACCAAAGCCCAGGAAGGTCTGTACGTATATGATACCGTACAAAGACTTTATGACAGTCAATTTGGTGACGGTGATGTAGCCAATATTAAGAAGTACATAAAACTGGGCAAATTGGGGGAGTCTTTTACCGCTCCGCGGCAAGTGGTATTGTTGATTGACGAGATAGATAAAGCAGATTTGGAATTCCCCAATGACCTTTTATGGGAATTGGATCAGATGAGTTTCTACATTCCAGAAACCAAAGAGACCATAACTGCCGAGCAAAGGCCTATAGTAATCATAACCAGTAATGCAGAAAAAGAGTTGCCGGATGCCTTTTTGCGCCGGTGCATCTTCCACTATATAGCTTTTCCCGATCCGGATACCATGGAAAGCATTATCAGCGTTCACCATCCCAAGCTGGAAAGAAAGCTCCTGGACCAGGCCATGGAGACTTTTTACCTCTTGCGCAATGTTGCCGACATTCAGAAAAAGCCTAGTACCAGCGAATTGATCGATTGGCTGCAGGCCCTGGTGGTGGGGGGAATTAACCCCAGCCGTATCAAAAAAGAGCTGCCCTTTTTAGGGGTTTTACTTAAGAAAAATGAAGATTTGGACACTTTGCTCCAGCAGATGCAGGGCAAAGGCAACACTAAAAATCCCGGAGTTTTAGGACGTTTTCGTTAAAATAGATGGGCAGGAGCGAATAAATGTTTACCAATTTTTTTTATACTCTGAAAAATTACGGTTTGCCAGTGTCTCTTAATGAATGGCAATCATTGCTGGAGGCCTTGGAAGCCGGACTGGCAGGATCGAGCCTAATCGGGTTTTACTATCTGGGTCGAGCCATGCTGGTTAAGACGGAAGCTCATTATGATCGTTATGATATGGCCTTTGCCGCCTTTTTTAAAGATATCGAAACTCCGGAAGGCTTGCCCGAGAAAATATGGGAATGGCTGAATAAAGAACTGCCCGAGTTAGAGGTTACCGACGAAATGCGCCGCAACCACCGGCAACTGGATCTGGATGAATTAAAGCGCATGTTGGATGAGAGGCTGGCTGAGCAGAACGAAGAGCATCATGGAGGAAATCGCTGGGTAGGTACCGGGGGCACCTCCCCCTTCGGTCATTCCGGTTATCATCCAGGAGGCATACGCATCGGCGGCATGGGTCGGAACCACTCCGCAGTCAAGGTAGCGGGAATGAGACGATTCCAGGAATTTAGAACTGACGAGACCCTGGGAGTAAGACAGTTCCAGGTGGCTTTGCGCAAACTGCGGCAGTTTACCACCCGGCTGGACGGAGCCAGGACCGAATTAGATCTGGATGCCACCATTGATAAGACCTGTGATAATGCGGGACGTTTGGAATTAATTTGGAACCGACCCCGGGAAAACGCCATCAAAGTACTTTTATTGATGGATGCCGGCGGTTCCATGGTTTCCTATAGCCGGCTGTGTAACCAGCTCTTTACCGCCGTCAATCGAGCCAACCATTTTAAAGACTTAAAGGTCTTCTATTTTCACAACTGTATTTATGACTGGTTGTATCATGAGCCCCAATGCAATTTAAATAATTATACCCCTACCGAACATATTCTCAATACTCTATCCTCCGATTATCGGCTTATTATCGTAGGGGATGCCTCTATGGCCATATATGAATTGATGCGAGTGGGAGGAGTAGTCGACTGGGATCTTTACAATGACCGGCCCGGCATCGAATGGTTAAACCGATTGCGGCGAAAATTTGAATATTCGGTATGGTTGAATCCCGTTCCCAAACAATACTGGACCTGGACTGACGGTGCTTATACCATAAATAAGATTTCCGAAGTATTTCCCATGGAAGAACTGACTGTAGACGGACTGGACCGGGCCATCAAAAGCCTCAAAAATCGTCAAGCCGCCATGTAACAAGGGGCCGGCAGACTGTGTGAAAAGTCCATTTCACGCATCCCAACTATACTTATTTTTGTTTGTGTCAAGGGGACGGTTCCAGGGTTACATAAGAAATGGCTTATATAACCCTGGAACCGTTTTCGCATTTGACGTCTGGCAGACAAGATGATAATATGCAATTAATTTAAATGTTATCTAAAGGAGAAGTAGATTGGATGGAGAAATATAAGCAATTATGGTGTTTCAGATTGGGAGCCATAACTCGGAAAATCAGTCGGGAACATAATAGTCGTTTTTTAGAATTCGGAATTACCGTGGGCCAGTCCTATGTCTTATTCGATTTATTGGACCATGATGGAGCTGGAATCAAAGATATAGCAGGGCGGATACAGCTGGACAGCCCTGCGGTAACCGGGCTGGTGGACCGGTTAAGCAGGCAGGGGCTGGTGCAGCGTATAGATGACCCCGCTGATCGTCGCAGTGTTAAAGTCTTGTTGACGGACAAAGGTAGGGAAATGGCCCAGCAGCTGCTGCCCATCACCGGAGAATATAACCAACGCATCAAAGATGCCATAGACTGCCTGGATGTACCTATATTTGAAAAGTCCCTGACCCACCTGGAAAATAACCTGTAAGCTGACAGTGGGAATACGGACAAGGCTTTCCAAGTTTATTCTTATTATCTGCCCCCAGTTTTGGTTGCAACAGCTGTACTACTTTACGCTGAAATTATAGCAAATGGAGGAAAGTATAATGGAGTTTACTATTAATTCGACTATAGCCGTAGAGGTAACCCCCACCGGAGTGGCCATTTTATCATTAAACCGTACGGAACAAAGGAATGCTGTCAATGATGATATGTTGCGTAATCTGGAAAACATTCAAAACAGGATTATGGCTGAAGACTCTATTCGTGCAGTGCTGCTCAAAGCCAATGGATCTCATTTTACAGTAGGAATGGACTTGAATTCCATAAAAACCTTTGGCAATCGATTTACCTTGAATAGGATAGCTTGGCTACAGTCGGTCTACGGCCGCTGGCAAGAAATGCCCATTCCGGTGGTGGCTGCAGTTCAAGGATATTGCATAGGCTCAGGCATAGAAATGATTCTAGGCTGTGATATCCGCATTGCTGCTGAAAATGTCCGTTTCCGTCTGCCCGAGGTATCCCTAGGCTTATCCCCGGACATGGGTGGTACTGCTCGTTTAACCAAGCTGATTGGGTTGGGGCAGGCTAAAAGGTTAATTTTGGGATGCCAGGAGGTTAAAGCTCAGGAAGCACTTGGCATCGGTTTGGTAGAGGAAGTAGTAAAAGAAGAAGAGCTTCAAGCTCGGGCTTTGGGTTTGGCGGAAAAGATGGCTGCTTATCCTCCCCTAGCCATGGGATGGGCTAAAAAGGGCATTAACCTGGCTCATGAAAATAGTACTGCAGCAGCCTTGTTGTTTGAACAAGCACAATCATCCTCTTGTTTTGCATCAGAAGATTTAAAGGAGGCTGTGGCTGCCTTTATGGAAAAACGCAAACCCCAGTTTAAAGGAAGGTAGTGTCCATTATTGGAGGCTATACTAGGGGTAATCCATTGGCTTCCAGTATAATTGTTTTAACTGTATGAGTTCTTGCCCAGTGGGGCTGAAGAAATGAGGTTAAAAAAGTCTGGTATAAGTAAAAAGGCTGTGGTAAACTGAACTAAAATATTACACTAGCGTAAATTACTGCAATAAAAAAATGAAATGACAAATAAGAGGAGGGTCAGAAATGAATTTTAATCTAACTAAGGAACAATCACTGCTGCAAGCTATGGCTCGTGATTTTGCCGAGAAAAGATTGGAACCCATTGCCAGGCAGATTGATGAGGAAAATCAAATTCCTGCGGAAATACTGACGGAGATGGGCGAACTTGAATTATTAGGCATACCCATTGGGGAAGAGTACGGAGGAGCAGCAGGAGGCTATGACGGCTATGTCCTGGTTATGGAACAAATATCCCGAGTATCAGGAGGAGTAGCTATGACCATGGCTGCCCATACCCTGGGCTTGGGGGCCCTGGAAAAATTCGGGACCGAGGAGCAAAAGCAGAAGTATCTGCCTGATGCCTGTAAAGGCAAGACCATTGCTTCTTTTGCCTTCACCGAGCCTGGTACAGGTTCTGATCCCAAACAACTAACCAGCACCGCAGTAAAAGATGGAGATTTCTATATCATCAACGGAACCAAGCGCTTTATCTCCAATGCCAATCAGCCTGGACCCTGTGTGGTTTTTGCCCGGGAAAGCGAAAGCGGAGAAGTAACTGCATTTATCGTTGACAAGGGGTGTGCAGGCTATTCCATATCCGAACCCTGGGCTAAAATAGGCATGAAGGGCGGGGTGTTGACCGATATATACATGGAAAATATCAAAGTGCCGGCCCAAAACCTGTTGGGTAAGCTGGGACAGGGTTTTCCTATCTTGCTTTATGGTATTGCCCTAGGTAAAATAGGCACCTCTACCGCATCGCTGGGAGGCACTCTGGCCGCCCTGGAAGAGGCAGTGAAATATGTTAAGGAAAAGACCCACCGCGGAGCTCCAATAGCCAAATTCCAAGCCATTCAATTGAAAATAGCCGATTTGAAAATCAAATATGAAACTTCCCGTTGGCTTTGCTATCGTCTGGGGTGTATAGCCAATGACATAAAAGACCCGGGCGCCTTTGCCGCCGAAGCAGCTCTGGCCAAAGCCTACTGCGGAGACACCGTAGTGGAAGCAGCCAAGATTGCTATGGATGCACATGGTTCTTACGGATTAATGAAAGACTATAATATTGAGCGGATTTTAAGGGATGCCCTTATTGGACCCGAGATTGAAGGGGTTACCGATATGCAAAAAATGATTGTGGCAGGGTCGGTATTAAAAGGATAAAGCGAGGTGCAGCGAGCAGATGGAAGAAAAATTTGATGCCATAATAGTAGGCGCGGGTCTTGCCGGTCTCGGTGCTGCCTATACCCTGGCCCAGGAAGGTTTGGAAGTGCTGCTCTTGGAAAGGGGAGATTATCCCGGATCCAAGAATGTAACCGGGGGCCGTCTTTACCTGAATCCAATTAGGGATCTGTTCCCCGACTTGTGGAAGAAAGCTCCTTTTGAGCGCCATATCACCCAGGAAGGGGTTAGTGTCATGGCAGGGGCTAGATCCCTGAATATATCCTACCGGGGCGAAGAGCTGGAGCAAGAGCCTTATCAGAGCTACAGCATATTACGGGCCAAATTTGACCGCTGGCTGTCCAAACAGGCGGAAAGAAAAGGTGCTATGCTGGTTAGCCGTAGCCGGGTGGATGACTTGATAATTGAAAATGGACGGGTTGAAGGGGTATATGCAGGTGGAGATGAACTTCGTTCCCAGGTAGTTATTGCCTGTGACGGAGTGCTTTCCATGATGGCGGAAAAAGCAGGTTTGAGAAAACCGGGTTCGGCAAAAGAATTTGGAGTAGGTTATAAAGAAATAATTGAACTCGATTCTGCTCTAATCAATGACCGCTTTGGCTTGGAAGGAGATGAAGGCGCAGCCCGCCTCTTTATGGGCGAAGTCACCAAGGGTAAATTTGGCGGTGGATTTCTCTATACCAACAAGGAAAGTATCAGTCTGGGCATAGTGGTAGGAATCCAGGACCTTATGGAAGGCGCCCCGGCCGTTCAAGCCCCGGTGCTCCTGGATGAGTTTAAGCAAAGGCCGGAAGTAGCCCGTTTGATTAAAGGGGGAGAAACAGTAGAGTATTCCGCTCATGTGATACCTGAAGGCGGTCTCAAATCTCTGACCAAACTTTCTGGAGACGGAATTCTAGTGGCCGGAGATGCCGCCGGTTTTTCCATGAACATTGGAGTAACGGTGAGGGGCATGGAATATGCTATGGCCTCAGGCTATTATGCCGCCCAGGCGGTTATTCAAGCCAAGGCCAGAGAAGACTTTAGTGCCGCCAGCCTGGCTGCCTATGAATCCATGCTGGGTGAGAGCTTTGTCATGAAGGACTTCAAAAACTTCAGTGAAGCACCGGAAGCCCTGGATAACCACCGTATTTATACCTATTATCCAGAACTGGCCGGCAACATTATGCGGGATATGTATAATGTTCCGGCCGGCAGCAAAGAGCGACTTTACCCCACCGTGAAGAAATATCTGGGCCTTGGTGAATTGTGGCCTATGTTCAAGGACATGCGGAAGGTGATGAAAATATGAGCGAAATCTTAGGGTTAAAAGCCAAGCTGGGTTTAGACGTATTTAAACACGACAAAGAACCACATATCAAGATCAAGCCCGGAATGGAAAAAGATCCTCGTTTAAAAAGAGCGGTACTGGTCTGTCCCGCCGGCTTATATGAAGAAAAAGAGGACGGAAGGGTGGAGCTTACCATTGATGGCTGCCTGGAATGCGGCACTTGCCGTATAGCCTGTGGAACTGAAGTCCTGGAATGGTATTATCCCAGTGGAGGAGCCGGAGTACAATTCCGCTTTGGGTAAAGCTTATGAAACAGGCTGCCTTTGGGCAATATCCCGAATACTATTTCTAGTATATATCGATTGATTCGCTGCTGGGATTCGCAGGGGGCTGGGCCTTAATTGTGAAGGGAAGCCAAACATCAGTAGTGCTGGCAGGGTGCTGCCATGCTGCATCAAATGGCCCCTACATATATGCATCCAAACCAGTTCTGCTAGATTTTTCGCAGGGGAATCAGCGATTAGAATTAATAGGAGTTAAAGGAGGTTATTGGGATGAATATAGTTGTTGCCATGAAACAGATACCGGATTTGCAGCAGATAAGAATCCGCCAACGCCAACCGGTACTAGACGGAGTACCTGCAGCCCTGGGCATAATAGATAAAAACGCCTTGGAAGCTGCAGTGCTGTTAAAAGAGGAAGAAGGCGGGCAAGTAATTGTATTGTCAGCCGGGAATGAAGAAGTGGAAGAGACGGTCAAAGAGGCACTGGCAGCCGGGGCCGATCAGGCTTTTCTGGTTCTGGATGATAGTATTGAAAACGCCGATGGCAGCTTGAAAGCTCCCATTCTGGCTGAAGCTATAAAGAAGATAGATGATGTAGGGCTTATATTGTTTGGGGAAGGCAGTGGAGACAATTATTCCGGGCAGCTAGGCTCCAGAGTAGCTGAACTGCTGGGTTTGCCCCAGGTGGGCTATGCCAGCAGGATCCAGATCCAGGATTCCCAAGCCATTATAACCCGCTCCCTGGAAGATGGGGATGAACTAGTGAAAGTAACCATGCCAGTAGTAGTAAGTGTACTGGGCGATATTAACGAGCCCCGGATTCCTTCCGTTACCCAGATCTTAAAAGCGGGCAGAAAACCCAAAGAAGTATTGGAACTGGATGAGCTGGAACTTGACCTATCCGGTTTGCCCCAGATTAAAACCCTGAGCAATCTGGCTCCAGAGACCAACCGTAAACAGGTTAAGGTAGGCAGCGTCGAAGAACTGATTCAGGCCCTAAAAACCGAAGGGGTAATATAGGAGGGAGAGCAAAATGGCAGGAGTAATTGTATACAGCGCAAACCCGGAACTGGCCCTGGAGTTGATTACCGTAGCCCGGTTAATCAATGATAAGGTAGTGGCCTTGAGTATAAATGACGACCAGCTGGCCCAGGCTTTGAGTCAGGCTGGCGCCCAAGCTATCAAAATAACTCATCCCGATCTGGTGGTGGCTGATACCGCCGCCGTAGCAGCAGCCATAAAGCAGGTCCTGGATGGAGTGCAAGCAGATGTGGTCTTGCTTTCTTCAGATCGGCGGGGTAAAGAATTAGCCGGACGTCTGGCTCAGGTAATGGGAGCCGGATGCCTGACCGATGTGGCCGCCCTGGAGGTAAAAGAGGGGCAAATAGAATGCCAGCGCAATGCCTTGGGTGGAGCCACTATAGCTGTCCAGTGCATAGAAGGACCACAGCTTATAGCCATTCGCCCCCGATCTTACCCAGCAGCCGGGACAGCTGCAGGCAGCCTGGAAGAAATGGCAGTAGAAATTAAAGCCAGCGGAGTGAAAGTACTGGAATTCAAGGCTAAAGTCGGGGATAAGGTGGACATCGAGGCCGCCGAGACACTGGTAGCAGTGGGGCAAGGTCTCAGTGATGAAGGCCAGCTTGCCGGAGTTCAGGACCTAGCCGCCAAACTGGGCGGAGAAGTAGCCTGTTCCAAGCCTGTAGCTACTGATAAAAAATGGCTTTCCGAGGAGCGCATCATTGGCCTTTCCGGTAAGAAATGCAAACCTCAGCTAGCTCTGTTATTGGGCATCTCCGGACAGGTGCAATTCACCGTGGGAATAAGGGATGCCAAAGTAATAGTAGCAGTTAACACTGATGAAAACGCGGCCATAAACTACATGGCTGATTATATCATGCAGGCCGACCTGCATCAGGTAGTCCAGGAACTAAAGCAAAAACTCTAAAAGCAGTAGCGCGGGCAACCGTATCCCGTATACCCAATTCAAACGTTGTGGACCACATTCCGTATCCCAATTTGTAGGGGCGGTCTTTGACCGCCCGCCATTACATAAATATCAATAACTCGCACCGAAAAACGGTAAATGATTGCGGGCGACCAGGTCGCCCCTACAAGACAGGGGGCCTGGGCCAGGCCCCCTGTCTTGCCCCGTCCCCCGTCCAGCTGTTTCCGGCTTTTATCATGATGGGTCCCAGTAATTGCCCCTCTTCAAATGTGGAGGGACATGGGGTATAATTTTTAAAGCATGGGCAGAAAGGTTGTGGATCATTTGCTTATAGCTCTGGGGATCATGGCTGGGATAATATTTATGGTTTATGGTATATATTTTGCCTCTATTCTAAGGGGCAACCCTCAGGCCATGGAAGGGGAGATGGGAGAAACTTTTGCCCTCTGGCTCAATACAGAAGGTAAATCAGGGCGGCTTCGCCTATCCCTGCTACTGCTTGGATCATTGCTACTGGAGGGAGCTTATTTTATCCTGGTTTTTACCCTTTTGCACAATCCGGTTATGATTATTTTAACCCTGATTCTGGCCGGTGAAGAGCTGCTCCATGTGGGAGTAGTGATTAATGCCGTCAATAAATACTGGCGAGGGAAAATAGAGGCCCAGCAAATATTTAACTGGATTATTGAAAGAGTAAGTGCCATTTTTTTCTTTACCCATGCCTTTTTGGTCCTGGTCAACATATTAGTAGTTCATTAAACGGAGGCAAACAGAGTGTTCAAACCATACCGGCTGGCGCTGGCCAGTTTATGTATTTACCGCAATATTTTACAGGATCCGCTCCTGCAATCCCTGGTGCAGGTACTGGAGCAAGGCATCAAAGAACCTGATTCCATTCCAACCCGGGATGCCTATTATGAATTTTTATACCGAATTTTCCAGAACGGGATGAGTTTTCAAAACCATCTGATTGATTTGATCCGCTATGATGATAATCCCTTCAGCCGCGCCTGCGAGCTTACAGATATCGATAATATTGATCCGGTATTGCTGGCTGCTACCCGGCAGGATCTTAGAAATTTGCACTTTATATATAAGCTGGATTTCAGGCCATTGGAACAGCAATTGGGGATAGCAGAACCGGTCCTGAACCAGGTCCAATATGCCCCTGGATCCTTGGCAGTACAGCTAGATCAGGCTAAGGATTGGTCAAAGCAGATAGAAACTATAGCTGGTTACCATCGGGGGCATTCTAGAGGGCTAATAGCCCAATATTGTGCTTTAAATTTCTCTTTCCCCGTGGGTTTGCTGGGGATTAAAAATCCTGATCTGCCTGAACTGGATGACCTAATTGGCTGTTCCCGGCAAAAAGAGCTGTTATGCCATAATACGGAAATCTTTCTTAAAGGGCATCCAGCCAATAATGTTTTATTATACGGCCCTCGGGGGACAGGAAAATCTACAATGATCAAGGCCTTGCTCAATAAGTACCCGGACCAGGCTTTGCGCCTGATTCAGCTGGATCGGGAACAGATTGATTATCTTCCGGAACTGATGGCTGTATTGGTAGGGTATAATGTGAAGTTTATTATATTTATTGATGACCTTTCTTTTGAGGAGCATGAAACCCAGTACAAAGCCTTAAAAGCAGTACTAGAGGGAGGACTGATCAGTCAGCCGGACAATGTTTTAATCTATGCCACCTCTAATCGCCGCCACCTGGTGCGGGAGTATTTCAGCGATCGGGGCAAAATGGGAGAGGAAGTACATGGTATGGATACCCTGCAGGAAAAATTGTCTCTGGCTGATCGCTTTGGCTTGTGCATCAGTTTTGAGACCCCGGATAAAAAAACCTACCTGCAGATAGTAGAACACCTGGCCCAAAAAAATGAGCTACACCTGGATACTGAACTACTGCATCAACAGGCCCTGCAATGGGAACGGAGCCGGCATGGCCCTTCAGGTCGAGCCGCCCGGCAATTTATTGCCTCCTTGGATAGGGACTAGCGAACCTGTACTCCTTTCTCCGGCATCTAGTTCAGGCCGTGGGAGAGGAAAAGGGGAAGAAAGTCGCTTTCGACTTTTACTCCCAGCACCCCATAACTGGGCTGAAAGCTGCCAGTTTTAATTTTTTGTCGGCCTTGCATATGATGGACTGGAATATCCATGATTTGAGAATGGCCATCAAAAAGCCGGATAACTATGGCTGGGGGCTCTTCTTGCTCCGCATATTTATCCCAGCTTAGCTGCCAGGTGCTCTGGCTTATATTCCAGAATAGCTGCAGCTGCTCTTCATGGTACTCAAGGTGCAGCACATCCTCTTCCTGCATAGGGTTCTGATCTACATACTTAAACAACTCCTGGGAAGTCTCAAACTTGGCCATATTTATGTTTCCCAGATATTCCGGAGGTCTTTTTTCCAGACTTGATAGTATCCAGTAGACCAAGAGAAGCAGGACCAGTGTCACTATAGAAATAAAAAGTAAAGGGGTCATTTTCTCACCACCGATTGAATTATCCTTTCCTGCTTATTATGTCCCTAATTTAAAAAGCTTATAAAGCCGGCGTATTATGCCCCAATTCAAAAAGCTTATAAAGCCAGGCGGCCGGTAATGCCCATGGGAAATCTGGCAACGGGTATTATACGTCCGTTGCAGGCCCGTAGGGGCGACCTGTGGTCGCCACGGCCCCACCGATTGGCACGGCACCCATCGACCATAAGCATACACGGCCCCTACAATTGGATTGTAGTTATGGGCTAGGATTATGGTCATTTTCAAAGAAGGTTTGCTATTATAAAAAATCCTCAAATAAATCTTTTGCTGTAAATAGAGTCATAGAGTTATAATTAAAAACTGTAAGGAGTGAATTACTTGCATGATCATGCCCTCAAACCCAGGTGGGGATTAATTGATATAGTTATAGTGTACGCAGGGGCAGTATTGTTTACCCTATTTGCAGGCCGGGGCCTGGCTCAGATTATTTCTGATCCCATGACCCTCTTTGTAGCAGGAGCCCTGCTGCAATTCCTGATTATTACGGGACTGGTTTTGCTCTTTACTCTCTATATAAACCAGGCCCGAGCAGCTGATCTGGGAATAAAAAAACCCTCCGGGCAGCAACTCCTGGTTTATGGTGTACTGGGCGGTGCAGTATTAATGGTCTTGATGATGCTTTTAGGCATTCCTATTGCCCTGCTTCAGCCTGAAGTGCAGCCTCAGCTGTTTGAACAGATGCTGCGAGGAGCCGGACAGGATTCAAGCTTCTTAATCTTATTATTTTTAGGGGTAGTTACGGCTCCCATATCAGAAGAACTCTTTTATCGGGGCATGATTTATCCCTTTTTCAGAGGGTACCTGGGGCCAAGCTGGGCTGCAATTTTGGCCGGCCTGGTTTTCGGACTAGCCCACTGGGATTTGTGGCGGACCATACCCCTGGCCGTGGGAGGAGCCCTGCTTTGTGTTCTCTACCAAAGAACCGGCAATCTATGGGTTACTATAGTAGCCCATGGGACCTGGAACGGCCTGATGTCATTATTGGTTTATTATAATTTCCTGGTTTAATTTTCGTAAAATAACTAATTATTTGCAGAGAGAGGAGTACTGAACATGCCGATTTACGATTATCAATGTGAAAATTGCGGGCGTTTTGAAAAAATGCAGAAAATCAGCGAAGAACCCCTTAAGGAATGCCCCAACTGCCAAGGAGCAGTACATCGGCTAATTAGCAAAAATGTGGGGATAGTATTTAAAGGCAGCGGTTTTTATAAAACCGATAGCAAAGAGCGAGTAAAAGATAAAGCCCGGATGGTTAACCAGGAAAGACAAAAGGATAATCAGGCCTTATTAGATAAAGATGTAAAATCTTATGTCAAAGAATCCGAGAGTACCACTCAGAAAATACAGGAAGCGTCATCCTAGCTGTTTGACGCCGTACCCGATTATATCAACGGGCAGGGGAAGAGTCTAGGCGGTAAAACAGCTGATAAAAAGTGCGTTCCTGTGGTCGTTTTCCAAGGAGGAGAGGATGAAAAAGATTGAGATCTATACTGATGGCGCCTGTTCTGGCAATCCAGGTCCTGGAGGTTGGGGTGCAGTTCTGTTCTACCGGGACCAGAGGAAAGAGCTATCAGGAGGAGAACCCCATACTACCAACCAGCGCATGGAATTAAAAGCGGTTATCGAAGCCCTAAAAGCCTTAAAAGTTAAAGGCTGGGAGGTAACCGTATATTCTGACAGCGCCTATTTTGTTAATGCCATTAAACAGGACTGGTTAAGGAACTGGCAGCGCAACGGATGGAAGAACAGCCGCAAAGAGCCGGTAGCCAATCAAGATTTATGGCAGGAGCTGATAGAGCTCATGCAATTGAACCAGGTGCTGGTGGAAAAGGTTAAAGGTCATGCCGGTGATAAATGGAACGAGCGCTGTGATCAGCTAGCCCGGCAAGCTATTCAGAGCCTGAGTTGACAGAGGGAACCGTCCTCACTTTCAAAAATCCAAATGAAAGAAGTCTTGCTCATGCTAATGCCTAAAGTTGAAGTATATTACCGGGATTGGGAGCCGGAACCGGGGGTCTGCCTAAGGATTAGGGATGAATCGGCTACCCTGGAAGATCTTTTGCAGGCCTGGCAGCCTTTATGTGATGATTCCAGCCTGTTCAAATCTTTTGCTCATGGCAATCATGCTCCCTGCAAAGGCTGTACTGTTAATTGCTGCCAAACTGCATATGTAATTCCTGACCTTATCTCTTTCAGAAGGATGGCTGAAGAGCTTCAATTGAGTTACCCGGAATTTCTGGCTCATTATTTTCAAGCTGAAAAACTGGCGGTGGGCTTGCCCCGTATGAAACCCAACCCCTGTATTTTTTTGCGGAATAATATTTGCAGCATTTACCCCTGGCGTTCCTTAATCTGTCGCTTTTATATTTGCACTCCCTTAAACGGTGCTACCGAACAGCTGATTTATTCCATGACCTGGACCGGTATTACAGCTACCATAGTGCAACTGGAGGAAGAAGGCTTGCTAGAGCCTCAGCCCGGAGCAGGACTGAGCAGTATGGATATGCTTTTTAAAGATTTGATAGCCGAATACCGGCAAAACCCGGGGGTAGGAATTTTCATGCAAGCTAAAAGCTACCGGGATATACCCTTGCTGCCCTTTTTGGATTCCTATACCGAGGAATTGTG
>LSQX01210911.1_pt1 | contig 56739 bp, 52 predicted proteins | sample 654561 | NCBI WGS metagenome assembly LSQX01 (sample SAMN04489861, study PRJNA283612) | anaerobic digester metagenome | isolation source: 4 biogas reactors fed with cattle manure at either 37C or 55C with and... | place: Denmark: Kongens Lyngby | collected 2014 | reverse complement strand
ACGCTCCCGCGTGGGGAGCGACGGGATTATACCTATTATCAGATTTACACGTTGGGCGTTTCAATCCACGCTCCCGCGTGGGGAGCGACAGTAGGGGTCTAAAAACGGCTGTTCATCAGCATTACGGAACCCAAAATCGAGAACCCCCTAAATCCACCCCTCAAAATTGCACCCATATTTTCCCAAAATCCACCTAGAGGCCGTATTGATGCGGGTTGCGAACCTCCCAGGAAAACCATGTGCGCTTGGGGTTCGCAAATCTAAACTAGCAGAGTGCCTTCTGGGTCATAAGTCTCTTTGGCACCAACATGTTCTACTCGCCTTTTCCAATTGCTGCCTAGAAAATAGTATCTTAGGCTGTCTTTCTCAGGGTCGATTTCTTCCTCTAGCCTATCTTTCAACCGGGCAAACTGTAGTGGGTCCACCAGACATTCAAACACAGAATTCTGAACCCGCTGCCCATAATCAACGCAGATTTTTGCAACGTGCCTTAGCCTCTTCCTGCCTTCGGCCGTCTGAGTATTGACATCGTAGGTTACCAATACCATCATTCTCCATCACCTCATCAGAAATGGAGGATAACCATCGAGGTCACCCCTTATATACCGAGCGAGTAATAGGGCTTGTACATAAGGAATCAACCCAACTTCAACCCTTTCCTGTAAGTAGGGGTGTTGTACACTATCCTGTTTCCTAGACTGCCATGCGTCCAGCACTTTCTTTCGCGAATCGTCCTTCAAGAGAACTGCTCCCGTTTCCTTTATCACAAAGTCTTTCGCAAGCACCTGATTGGTATTTACTAGAGATACGGCTAGGCGGTCAGCCAAGGGCCGCAGCTCTTCCATGATATCCAATGCTAGACTAGCCCTCCCCGGTCTGAGGCGATGTAGATACCCGACTTGCGAGTCTAGACCGACAGTCTCCAGTGCGGAGGTGCATTCGTGGGCCAGCAAGCTATATAAGAAGGACAGCAGAGCATTCATACGATCTAGTGGTGGACGACGAGTGCGCTTGACAAATGAAAAGTCGAGCTTTTGCGCTCTAATCAGGTGATCGAATACAGCATAGTACTGACGGGCACCGTCACCCTCTATACCCCTTAGCACATCCATCGAGGTCGCTCCTCGAGCCTGATCGATTAGGGTCGATAGCTGCTTCACCGTCTTCTCCACCGCAGCAACACCCGGATCTGTGTCATAGTCTCTCATGAACCTACGCAGTACAGTCCGGCTATTCGCTAATTTGCCGATTACCACACTACGACTGACGCAAAGAGTCTCCCGGGGATCGTCATGGAGTTCATATTGACGTTTTCGCAGTAGTACATTTCCCTTGTTAGCAGGGACCAGCCGAGCCAACAGGTGCCCAGTTGAACTGTGGAAAGCCAAAGCTACGCCGCTTTCTGCGCAAAGGTGCATCAGCGCCGGACTAGCCCCGGTGTATCCCATGGTGACAATGCCCTCCAAATTGTGGATAGGCACGCGTAGCCGCACTTCATCTCCTACCCTTACCACCACGTTCTGTCCTTCCCTGGTTAGATGCGCATCAGTCGATGTGACGTACAGCGTATTTAACAGTTTGCGCACCTGTCATAGCCCCTTTAGATGCCCCATACGGTCAGAGCATCCTGTCCAAGTATTGTGACACTGTCTGTCGCTTAGCTAGAGATGGCACACATGCCTCAACTAGACTACACCGTTCACAATGCTTACCATACATTGGAGGCGGAGTCATGCCGAGGCTCTGACACTTGTACATTTCTTCCGCCAGCTGCATCGTTTCCTGACGCAATCCTTCACTTAAGTGCACTACCTCTCTCCGTCTCGGTCGGCCATAGAAAATGTGTCCTTCATCTAAATCAATATTGAAAGTCTCCTCAAGACACATCGCTTGGGCACACAACTGAACCCGATCACATGAACTCCGCTTGCTTTGTCCGTACTTGTATTCCACCGGCAGCGGTCGCCATAGCCCTGGCTTGTTGACGATGGTAACGCCGTTGACATCATCCCGAATGAACTCGACCATGTCAGCAATCCCGTAAAAGCGGAGTCGGTCGGAAAAAACTGGCACAGAGCGGGATATAATCATCTCTCCTCTCGACTCCGTAAACTCCGATCGGTTAACATTACGGTGAAGCTTCTGGCCGCCATAGGTCAGGACGTTCTCTTCCCATTGTCCTTCAAGGTAAATCAAAGCCCATTGTCGGGGACAAAACGCATAGTGCTGAATCCCACTTAACTGCAGGTAGTCCTCCCTGTCCATGTTCAATTTCCATCAATAATTTCTGGTTTTAGTCCATCCAACTCGGCTATATCGATCACATAATCATCAATATCTTTCGGATCCGCGACTCCTGATTTTGGGTACACCGACAGACTACGATGGACCTTAGCTGAAGAGTACTGACCGGAGGGACTATTGTGTTCCCACCACACAACCCTACTGACTTCCATGCTGCCCTCAGGTCTGGCTGATGAAGCATCATTGTCAAAAAGATGCACCAATGCATACTTGAGTCTTTCAGCATCTTCCGCCGTGAAACCCGTTAGCTTGGCCAACTGGGGATTAATGCTCCCGAAAAACACATAGACGCCATGATCAACACGATGCTTCATCCCCATAGTATCCGAGGCGCGTTTGGTACCGTCTCCCTCTCCACTGACACTCTTGGTGATTTGAATACTGGAAGTAGTTATGGGTAAGACACTAAAAGCAGGGTGAATAGATACTGGTCCCCGGATCCCGACCGACAGCCCATCACCTTTGCCTTTGCCCCCGCCTGAAAAAGCAAATACCTGTCCGAAGGCTCGCACATCATACCATTTCTTACAGGCGGCCTCCCTTAGCTTGTCCGCATTTTTCAGTTCCTCCTTACTCAGCTCCCCCTCGGCCCGACTGCGCAAACTACGATAATCGTCGCTGCGATAATCATCAGACTGAACAAAAATGCCTTCGCCCAATTCGAGCAGCCTGTTTCTGATTTTCCTCTTGATACACACATCAGAGATCTCCCCCAGGCCATCGTAGGTGACCCTAGGCCGATTTCCGTTGAGGGGATCCCCATTTGGATTAGCATTTTTCACCGAGACGATCACAGCAAAGTCGATTTTCTTTTGCAAAGCGCCCACTCTCAAGCCCTCCCTTTCAGCTGTCTGCTTGCTCTCCATCAGGTTTTGCCGTTTTCCGCAAGGCCTGTCTCTGACAGTGATACCCTAATAGGAATTCGCCCGATAATGGCTTGTCCGAGATGAAATCTTCTGCTGCAAATAGAGCCATAACCTCAGAAATCTCGTTGACTTGCCTCCAACACCGGTTTCCCAATCGCGCCCTGTAGGGAGCCAAAGAGAGTTCGATCACCTTCCAGGTAGAAAAGGGTCTTTCGGAAAAGCGCTGCATCAGTCGGATTGCATTGGTCTGCCGTTCTTCTCCACTGTCGCGTAGAGCCCACTCTTCAATGCTATCGGCTAATGCCAACAGACGTCCATAAAGATAATCACGGCTCTTTCGGTCCGCCTCAAGTACCAAAGAATACCCCTCCCTTTCTCGAGACTTACGATACATGGAACAGGCTATCGTCAAAGTCTTGTTCCACTCCGAAGGCTCCATAGCTACCGGGTTCGCTGCACGGTAAACGGCCGCTTGAACCATATCCTTGGGTATAGGTTCATTATCCACGATACAACGTACAAGCCTTTCGATGGCTGTCTTGCGCAAGTTGCCTTCTAGACGGCGTCCGTAGATGGCCTCCACCATATCAATAGGGCTTGGCGCCGACACGTATTCCTCAGGAGGTGTCTTGGACCGGGTCGGAGACCATCGCTTGCCGCGATAGCTGTGAGTCCAGGCAGTAGACTCGTGCCAGTGCTCAATTCTGGCGATGAAGTCTGCCGGTACCATTTCACGGTAAAGACGAATTGACATACGACCTGGCGTAGCTGCATCCAAGATAATGATCATGATGCCATCGGTGTTCCCAAGCCGTTGCTTATAACCGAGGATCGAACGGCGAAGTTCCTGCGCAAAATCTTCAGCGGTATAACCCACGTCCGATGCTCTTGACTCGCCAGCAATCTCGGACAACCCGTAAATATCCATGAGGGGATCGGGGACATCTTCACCTCCCGTTGCCCAGGTGAGAATCACCAGGCCGTCGATCTGAAAAGCTTGCTTTCTTATCAGCCACCGCAGAGCATTGTGAGCTTTTTGCGTGACTTCAAAGGACACGCCTGCCGCCTGTAGGTCGTTCAAGAATCGACCGCGAAAAGTGAATCCCTGCTTATCGTTGGCTGAAATGAGCTTGGCGCTATCACCGTCATGGCGCAACTTGGCAGGATGAAACAGAGCCAATTCCGATTCGTCACCGGTAACATAGCAAAGACCCCTGTTGGCCTGGCCTGAAGTGTAAAACCGAATCCAACTCTCGTAGACTGTCTTGTCCTGCCAAAGTTGCGTCTGTGGGTCACCTGGAACTTCCACGGCCCACCTGACGAAGGCATCTTGTTGTTTTAGAGTCCGAAGCACATTGAAGATAGGAGGGGCTGCATCGGCCTCACCAGTCCAGGCATCGAGAAGTCTTCCTGCTCCATCCATATGAAGAACGCCAGACTTGACTAGGTCTCTCACCACCGTACCCTTCCTAACGTACTTGTAGACCGCGTACACTTTCGGGTGGGAATAGTCGGACTCACACCAGGCACCAAGATCAGCCAAATACATCTCATGGGGTTCCGTAGGGCGCCCAGCAAAACCGGAGGTTACGACTCCTCCATAATCAAGAAAATCCCCCGCCACATACTGCAACTTATCACAGAGGGGATGGTTGACTGGTCTAGTTCCTGATCGACCACCGGAACGCTCGGTACAGGGTATGATTGTACGGCAGTCAGATAAGGGCACAACTAGGGCCCGCAGGAACTCTCCCAAGTGATTTACCACAATGGTAATCTGGGCCTGCTGCGTAGAATGACAGATGGGCAACAGGTCAGAATCCACTCGACCGGCTTGGCTAATGTTTTTTTCATAGGTTTCATAGAGACGTTGAAACAGGCTCATGGTTGTCCACCTCCGCTTGACCAAAGGTCTTTGAGTGACTCATCCTCAGTCAGCGGTATCACCTCTAGTTGCTTCATTTCCATCCTTCGGACCCACTTGCGAATAGTGCACTCCTCCGGCCTGATGAATTCCACCACGCCATTCATTAGCTTCGGAGTCCAAAACCGTGACACCAATTCTGGCTTGCCAGTGTCACTAGGATAGTCGAATCCATGGAACATGAGTCCGAACGACAATTCGCCGTATTCGTCGTAGTAACCATCCCCTTCGCCAAACCGGCAAGGCTCCACATACCCTTGGCATTCCCTAGCACCCAGGAATATGTCCCGGCGACCGCCCCGCTCAATCATCCTCTTCGCGGCGAAGTAATGCTTGTTTTCATTGCGATCGTGGGCCAAGTCTGGGCGATGCTCATTCCACTCAAAATGGGCCTGCACCTGGTAGCAGACATCCCGTAGATACGTATAGATCGACAACTCGTTGCCCCCGCCGTATTTGATCGGTTTGACACTCTTGCTTTCCGTTCGGATGGGGTTCATGACCCGGACCCGGTCGATGATCCACTTTATCGTGGGCTTCCAGTACACTGATTCCAAAATGCCCTTCAACGCTTCATAAGTAGGAAGCTGGTATGTAGCTTTTTCCCCTCCCACCTTAGTCAGCGGGTCGGTGAACAGCGCGTAACGACCGTAGACAACGAAATCCACCTGGTTGGGTCTTTCCACGAAACTCCTCCCCCTCGTTAGACTCCCAGAAATTCCATGGTCCCGGTACCTTCGTCCAATAATCCTACTTCATCGCTATAAAACGACTCGTCAACATAGAAAATGTCAAGGTCGTCTCGGATCCTGTGGAGGGCTCCTTGACGACGAAGCGCTTCCAAGACATAGGGGAAACACTCGACTGAGTATTGCTGCGCCCGCCTCACAAGCTCCCGGGGGTTGTCCCATGGCTCCAGTGCGCATAGATCGAGGATCAGCTTCTTGCCTTCCGAGCCATACGGCACAATGACGCCCCGAGTGTTTTCCCCAATCACCTTGAAGGATTCGGAAGCTGTTTGAAAGGATTGTCTTAGAGGCAGTGGTGGAGCTTGCCCGTGCTGCCTCTTGAAGGCCTCAACTGATACGTCATTGGTGGAAAGCAGACGAAACAGAGAATCCTGGCGGCCAGCCAGCGACTCCTTGTTCAGCGGATAATCCATTTCGCCTTGCCGTTGATAAAAGTAATACTCATAGAAGCGGTCCATGGTTCGAGGACTTAGCAGATCGTTGTCAAGATCGGATGGAGATTCTCTAAACTCACCCAGGATCCGTTGCGCAATCTCTTTGCCAATGCGAATATCTGGGAGGTGGCTTAGGTTTTCCCCCGCCAACTCGAAAACGAAGACCTCGCCAATAGCTTTCCTGCCGTGGCGGTTGCACCGGCCGGCTGCTTGCTGAATCGAGTCTAGTCCAGCCAGGGTGCGAAACACCACATCGAAATCTAGATCTACTCCGGCCTCAACCAATTGAGTGCTAATACAAATGATTGGTTCTTCTTGATTCCGTAATCTCTTGTTTATGTCACGCAGCACATTTAAACGATGGGCCGGACACATGTTGGTGCTGAGATGTCGGATAGGAGCAACAATCCTTCCAGCAAGCTCCCGGTACACCAGTAAAGCATCCCGTTTTGTATTGAGGATCACCAATACGGACTTATCTTGCTGCCATTGTTCCCCAACTTTCATTGCCAGTTCTTCACGGCTCCAAGGCTTTGAATCGGTGCAATCCTTCACTTGCACCCGTTTGAACTCAGCAAACATAGTCTTCACATCCGGGGCTATTTCCGCATCAGGCCTGTCGGGCAAGGCCCTCGATCGTGGTTTGATAGTATGGAGCAGTGGCTGCGTCGCAGTACATAGAACCACCGTTGCCCGGCAGTGATTAACGAGATAACGGATTGCCAGATTGAACATGTGTATGCAGCGGATTGGCAGCGTTTGAATCTCATCAAAGATAATCACCGCCCTGGCCATCTGGTGCATGCGTCGTACCTTGCTGGTGCCAGAGCCGAATAGTGCTTCCATGAACTGGACCATCGTCGTTAACACGATGGGAGCGTCCCAATTCTGGGTGTAGAGCATGTATTCTGGCGAGTATTGCCGTTCAGGCTCTAGATTGGAGTGGTGTTCAAGCACCATCCCTTGACAATCAGGATGACGTTCAATAGCGTTCCTGATGTTAGCAGCGTTCTGATCGATGATGGAGGTATACGGAATAACATAAAGGATGCGCTCTAAGCCATGGTGCCTCGCATGGTGGAGGGCAAAGCGCAGACTCGAAAGAGTCTTACCCCCGCCCGTGGGCACTGTCAAGCGGTAAATGCCTTGACGGCCCTGAGATACTTCCAAGCAGCGCTGGGAGACATCCCGCCTAAGCTCATCGATGCGATTTCGACAAGGGAATGTCTTTAGATGGTCCTCCAAGGCCTGTATCATGGCATCCCAACAATGGTACTCTCCATCTCGCCGCAGTGATTCGGCATCAGGATCTTGGAAATCAATGGTGTCGATGCGGTCGCCGTCAATCAGGGCAGAAAACAAGAACCGTGTTAACAGGCCGACCTTGAAGGCTATCTCACTTAGACAATCAGCGGGTTCTCGCAGAGAGAGGATGGAATTGGCTATGAGAGCCTCAATGTCCCCCCTTTGCACCAATCGCTTAACACGTTCCAAATAAGCTGGTGGTGCATTACTGAGAGACTCATTGATCCGTGTTTGCGATTCATCCTTATTCAGGCGTCGTTCAAAGCCATTCTGACCGTCGATGGTGAGGCAATCGATGAGACCGGAGTGGTGGGAGACTACAATCAGCGGAATCAATTGCTGGGAGATCCTGGCTGTTGGATCTCGCAAGAACAGCGACCGGACCCAAGCACCGCCCGCCGTAGAATGGTCGACCGATCCCTTGACTCTTCTCGCAGTAGATCCAGGTCTTAAGGGCAGCCCCACCGCTTGGCGAATGTAATCATCAAACTCGGCAGTAGCCTTACCAAGATCATGAACTAAGCCTAGCAATTCGCCAACAGGCCCGAGGCCAACCTTATCGGCAATCTTCGCCGTGCGTCGGCCTACGTTCGCTAGGTGAGACCAGACATCCTGGATGGCACCATCACTGGGTCGGTAATGGGCCACATGCAACCACTCAGTCATTCTACCCTACCCGCCCAGAGGTTTGATATGCACTATTTTAATATAAATTTTAGTTTAAATCAAACACTATTCCTTTATTTGTCCATAAAGGTCCGTGGAAAACCACCCTTACTCGAGACAATTGGTCATCACCTTAGAATCCCTGTCATTATTCGATATTCATCTTGCGCCCACAGTAAAACAGCATCCCCAGCCAGGCAGGCCCTTCTTCCAGCGCCGCGGGGCGAAAGCCCCATGGTTCGACGACGGCTGCGAGTTCCGAGGGAGTAAGGGCATTGAGGCTGGCCGAATTGTTTTTCCTACGGACTTCCAGGCAGAGATAGCCTCCCCGTTTGAGGTTGCGGCGGGCAAGGGCCAGGAGGGAGCTTTGTTCCTTCGGAGGGAGGATGTTGATTACGTAGGTGCAAAGGACGAGGTCCATGTTAAGACGGGTGCGTTGCAGGAGTCTAGTATCAAGGAGAGGGACGGGGGGAAGATTGGCTCCCAAGCGGGCAAGCTGGGCCGGCAAGTCCGCGGCCCAGAGGGAAAAGCCAAGGTCGGCCAGGTACAGGCTATTGCGAAGGTTGCCTGCGCCAAGATCGAGAATCCGCTGGATGCCCCATTGGGGGAAGCTCTTTGCCCAGCGGAGGACGAGGGGTGATGGTCGGTGAGTTGTGGGACCTAGCTGCACCCGGGGCAAAGGATCACCTCCGGGTTTAAGTTGCCCCTTTATCGAGGACTACTTCCAGCGAAAATAGGCAAATTCCGGTTGATCTTGATGGCAGGTATCATTGAGCAAAGATAATACTGGTGTTTGGCCGTAGTAGTCGACGACGTTCAGGCTCGCATTATCAACCCGAATCCGCAGCATCGCATCATCCCCCAGCTCCAGGACATGGGCTAAGAAGGCGAGGATGCATCCTCCATGGCTGACAATGGCCACCTCTTCCTCCGGATGGCTGGCTTGAATCCTTTCGATGGCTTTGGTGACCCTTCTTTGCAGGTTGCCAAAGCCTTCCGCACCGGGGATCTCGGTTCGCAAGGGATCCTGCAGCCAATTCTTGGCCTCTTCGGGGTAGCGTTCCTCGATCTCAGCGAAGGTGAAGCCCTCCCAGGCGCCAAAGTCCCGCTCGCGAAGATCCGGCTCCACTCGCACGGGCAAGTTGTGGTGGGCGGCGATGATCGCGGCCGTTTCTTGGGCCCGCTTGAGGTCACTAGCGTAAATCGCGGTGAAGGGAGTGTCCGCTAAACGACGCCCAAGGGCTTGGGCCTGCTCTTTCCCCAGGGTGCTGAGTTCCACATCCATGCGGCCCTGGTAGCGGCCTTCCCGGTTGTAAACCGTCTCCCCATGGCGGATAAGGTAAAGTCGGGTCATCTGCTACCTCCTAACAGGTCGGCCAACTCCCGCAGGAGACGCTCGTTCTCCTGCCTGGTGCGCACGGCTACCCGGATGTGCCGATCGCCTTCCAGGCCTTCGAAGTTGGCGCAATTTCTAACGAGGATCCCCCGCCGGCCTAGGGCATCGGTTACGGTAGTGCCGGTCCAGCTGGGATCATCGATGGCGACAAAAATGAAGTTGGCGGCGGACGGATAGGGAGTAAGTCCCTGTTGGGCGAGAAGACCCTGGTAGAGGAACTCCCGCTCCTCGGCGGTTGCCTTCCTCGTCCGCTCCCGAAAGGATTCATCCCCCAGGGCGGCCCGTCCGGCAAGCTCCGCTAGGCAGTTGACGCTCCACGGCGGCTGCAGCTGCCGCAAGACATCAATTAGGGTCCGGGAGGCCACGAGACAGCCTAGACGCAGACCAGGGATGGCGAAGAGCTTGGTGAGGGAATAAAGGACAATCAGACGTTCACAATCCTTGACTAGCGGAGCTGCGCTGGCCGCCCGTCCCTCAGGCGTAAAATCGATGAAAGCCTCATCCACAACCAGCAATGCCCCCTGCTTGTCGGCCCGCTGGGCCAGTTGCCAGACCTGTTCTTTGGGCGTAAGCTTGCCCGTTGGGTTGTTGGGATTGCAAAGAAAGAGCATGTCCCCCTGTTCCAAATGATCAAGATCGGGACAGTAACGGATGGGCACTTTGCAGGCTTGAGCAGCCTCCGCATATTCCGCAAAGGTAGGAGCAGGTATTAGAACCTGGCGGACGCCCTCCAGCCGGGGAAGGAGATAGATCAGCTCCGCACCGCCGTTGCCCGGGAGAATGCAGGCGGAATCGACCTGGAGGAAGGATGCCAAGTCGGCCTTCAGCCCTTCTAGATGGGGATCGGGATAATGGACCACATCCTTCAGGTTTTCCGACAGGACCTGCCAGACCTGGGGAGGCGGCCCCAAGAGATTGATATTGGCGCTAAAGTCGATGAATTCCCGCGGGCCGTAGACGGCAGCCGCCCGGCGCAGGTCACCGCCATGAAGGGGCGCCGTACTCCTGCCCATTCCGGTTCACCTCCAGGGATTCTCCCCACCTGACCCCGCCCCCGACCAGGGCCGTGTGGTAGAGGAAAGCCAGGTGGGGAAACTCCCGCTGCATGGCCTCAACGGCCTCATCCACCTGGTACTGCTGCAAGGGGGTGTAAAGCAGACCGAGGACCGTGCCGCTATGGGCGATACACAAACCGAGGGCGCCAAGTCGACGGACCCCAAAGCCAATGATTTCCTCCAGGTCTTTTTTGGGAAGGAGCCTTTGATTGGCGATGGCGCTCATCGTCGCACCCCGGGCAATCATGTCCGGCCGGCCCTCTTCGATTCCCTGCCGGACTAAGGCCAAGGCCGCTCGCACCTTGCCTTCTTTAGCCTGGTTGAGCCGGGCCAGCTCCTCTCGCCCGTTGAAAGTCAGAGTATCCACCTCTCCTCCAGCATCAAAGACTAACAGCTCCATGGGGGGAGGCGACCCCAACGATTCCTGCCAAGTCCCCCGCCGATGGTCGAAACAAGCCAGCCCCGGAAACATGAGCCCGTCGGTGGGCTCCACTTGCAGGGCCACGGAAGCCAGCTCCCGAGGCGTTAATTCCCTGTCGAGCAGCCTCCCCAAAGCCGCCACCCCCGCAGCGATGTCAGCGGTGCTGCTGGCAAGGCCCTTTCCACGGAGAAGGTCACTGCTCACCTGCACCCTCAGGCCAAGATCCAAGGGGGCGCCTAGCAGGTCCAAAGTCCTTTGCAAGGCATCCCGCAGCTTAGAACAATCCTCCGGTACATCTAGGGTCGAACCGATGACTTCCACACTGACCCGGGAGTAGCGGGCAATGGGACATGTAACCAGGAAGTCCCGTCCGTCGATCACTCCCTGCACCAGCTCGCCGCAGGCGCCGGGAGCCCAGGCGACCGCTCTGGATACGACCATCTATATCAACCTCCCGATGACAACTAGACTAAGGAGCACCCCAATTTCCACAAGTTCGCCAGCTGCTCCGCAAATATCGCCGCTCACCCCGCCGAACCGACGGGCCAGCCATCCCGCAATGGCGGCCCCAAGGAAGAGCCACAGGGCAAAGAGTCCTAGTCCCATCGTTCCCCAGATGATGAGCAAAGCTGCGGCCGCGGATAGGCTGGCCCAAGACAGTTCCCGAAGTCCCACGCCATCAGTGAAGACTTTAGCCAAACCGCCATCGCCCCAGGCATAAGGATGGCGGGCGACGCTATAGACCATCACCCACCGACCCATCATGGGGGTGCTGAGGAGGGCGGGAACCATCGAGGACGGAGCTAGACTGGCTAAGAGAACGTATTTCAACAGCAACGCCCCCACCCCGGCGGTGACCCCATGGGCCCCCATCCGGCTGTCCTTCATAATAGGCCTCATCCCCGCCAGGTCCCGGCCGCTGAAAAGGCCGTCGGCGGTGTCCATCAACCCATCGAGGTGCAAATTCCCGGTCAGCAGGACGAGGGTTAAGATCAGGATCAAGGCCAGGGGCTCCTCTGGCAGACACCAAGACAAGAGCAAGTACTCCAGCGACAGGATGAACCCCAGCAGCAGTCCCACGGAGGGATAATAGGCCATGGAATGGGCCAGATCGTCAGCTGTTGGCTCCTGCGGACCGGGGCAAGGAAGCCGGGTCAGAAACTGCACCGCCAAAGCAAAACGCATCAGCATCCCCTTCACCGCCCCAAGGATAAGTCTTTCAAGCTCAAGGGGATCCCGGCCACCACCAGGTAGACTTCTTGGGCATAAGCAGCTAGACGCTGATTGGCAAACCCGCACAAGTCCCGATATTCCCTGCCTAGAGGATAAGGGGGCACAAGGCCCCAGCCAACCTCGTTGGCGACGACGATGACCGTCGCCTTAGCCTTGGATGCCACCTCACCGAGGGTCGTCACCTCGAGGAGGATCCTTTCCTCCCGCTCCGCGGCATCGAGGGCTTGCATTTCTTCTTGCAGGAGCAAATTCGACAGGTAAACCGTCAAACAGTCCACCAGGATGACGCCCCTATCTTGCCGCTTGCGGATTTCGTCAACTAAGCCCAAGGGGGCCTCAACCGTCTCCCAGCTTGGGGGGCGGGTGGCCCGGTGGCGCTGGATGCGCTGGATCATTTCCTCATCGCGCCCCTCAGCCGTCGCGATGTATGTTACCGGGGGGCTATACTTGGCCATCAAGCCTTCGGCGAAGGAGCTCTTTCCGCTCCTGGCCCCGCCGAGCACTAAAATCAGACTCAAAGGACCACCTCCACCGACGCTATATTCCTCCTTCCAATTGGGATCTCCTCGGTAGCCCCTTGGCCGATCCAAGTAAATTCTTGCTGAAAGCCGGTGGGTTTTTGGTGGAATGACTTTGTGGTAATTGACACAGGTCCGATTAGATGATATCATTTGCCCAGGACTGTGAAAGATGTCACATTTCCGTTCGGTGGGAGGTTTGATCCTTGGCTACGCGCTGTCTGTTGTTATTGCTCTCCGGTTCTATCTTGTTAGTTAGGGCCTTCGTCGCCCGGGCTGGCCATCTCGGTTCCATGCTGTTTTTGACCGTCATCTTAGTCGCCTGTCTTGCCCACTACCTTCCCGAGCTGTCAGCTCAAACTAAGCAAGTTCATCATAGCTAGGATGGTGGTAGTCCATGGAACTGCTCATTGCCCATGCGGCCGGGGCCGTAGCGTCCTTTTGGCTGGGAGTCCAGCTTAAGCTAGGCACGGTGGTCGCGGCTAGCCTCACAGGCCTGTTAGGGGCTTTCATCTGGCCCAAGTATGCCGCCGCCATCTACTGCGGCGCGTTTGTGGGGATGTCCTCCGCATACGTTCTAAATAGTCTTTGGGCCGTCTTGCTGGCCGCATCTTTGGCTGCTTTAGTCTTCCACCTAAGTTCACCTGTTTTCCAAGGATATGGCGGCAAGCTGGGCACGACGGCCTTTTTGGCCGTCAATTTGACCGCCCTGATGATGGGCGTTAACATCCCTATTTCCGGGAACCCCGCACCCTTCCCCTTGGCGTTGGCCCTGGTTGCCGCGGTGGTCCTGGGGGCCGTAGGTGCTTATACGTTGTCCATCAAACGGGGACAAGGGGCCGTCATCGGTTCGGCCGCGGTGGCCTTAGCCGGAGGATTGGCCTTGCCCGCTTTGTTTCCGGAGGTTGGCGGCCAACTGGCCACTGCCCTTTGCTGCGGCAGTTATTTGGGTATGAGCAGCAACAAGGTCCTGCCGAGCTACCATGACCTGTCCTTTGCCGGACTCATCGCCGGACTCCTTTACCTCAGCGCCCTCGACTCCAGCAACGGCTGCGGCGGCAAACTGGGCACCATCGCTTTCGTCGCCGTCATCGCCACCGTTGGCTTGAAGACGATCCTAGCTTCCTTCATCAAGACTGCCGAAACCCCATCGGAAGGCTGATGGGGTTTCCCATTTTCCTCCTGACATAGCTCCCCTCGCGACCGGGCACTCCTACCTTGGGGGTGCCTGCTTGAGCCGACTCGCTGAATTCATCAACCTGCAAGAGCAAATCCGCTCCCAGCACCAGGCCAAAGCCGATGATGCTGTTTACGTTGGCATGGGCACCTGCGGACTGGCCGCCGGCTCCGGGGAAGTCTTCCGTTTCTTGCGCTCTTATCTAAAGGAGCAAGCGCCCCATGTACAGCTGGTGCCGGTCGGCTGCATCGGCCTGGACGAAGAGGAAGTCCTCGTTGACGTTCAGCTTGGCGGCAAGGAGCGCTACAGCTACGGCCGCATGGACGTCGACCGGACCCGAAAGGTCATCGACCGCCATGTCCTGGGAGGCAAGCCCGTTGAGGAGTGGCTGGTCGGGATCATCCCCGAACCGGCGAGGCCCTACCCCGATCTGCCCTTTTACCGCTATCAGCAGCGCTACGTCTTTTGCCGTTCAGGCTTCATCAATCCGGAGCGGATCGAAGATTACATCGCCTGGGGCGGCTATGCCGGGTTGGTCAAGGCCCTGAGGGACATGACTCCGGAAGAGGTGATCGAAGCCGTTAGCCAATCGGGCTTGCGGGGCCGGGGCGGGGCCGGTTTTCCAACGGGCCGCAAGTGGGAGCTGGCCCGCAGGTCTCCGGGAGAGCCCAAGTATGTGGTGTGCAACGCGGATGAGGGGGACCCGGGGGCGTTCATGGACCGGAGTCTGCTGGAGGGAGACCCCCATGGAGTCTTGGAAGGACTCATCATCGGCGCTTATGCCATCGGAGCCGCCCATGGCTTCTTCTATGTCCGGGCCGAATACCCCCTGGCCATCCGCAGGCTCAAGATCGCCATCAGCCAGGCCCGCCGCTTTGGGCTGCTGGGGGATGACATCCTGGGGACGGGCTTTTCCTTTGACGTGCAGATCAAAGAAGGAGCGGGGGCCTTTGTCTGCGGTGAAGAGACGGCCCTGATGGCATCGATCATGGGCAAGCGGGGCATGCCCCACCCCCGCCCTCCCTATCCGGCCGAAAAGGGACTGTGGGAGCAGCCCACCAACATCAACAACGTGGAAACCTGGGCCAATGTGCCCTTGATCATCGACCGAGGCGCCCATCAATTCTGCGCCTATGGCAACGAGAACAATAGGGGCACTAAGCTGTTTGCCATCACCGGCAAGACGGCCACCACAGGCCTGGCGGAAGTGCCCCTGGGGATGAGCCTCCATGAGATCATCTTCAAGCTTGCGGGGGGAGTCCGCCGGGGCAAGTTCAAAGCTGTTCAGATCGGCGGCCCTTCCGGAGGGTGCCTTCCGGAGGATAAGCTGGCCACCCCGGTGGACTACGACGCCCTGACCAAGGTGGGGGCCATGATGGGATCGGGCGGCATGGTCGTTTTGAACGAGGAGACCTGTATGGTGGACCTGGCCCGGTTCTTCACTTCCTTCAATCGCAACGAATCCTGCGGCAAGTGCACCCCCTGCCGGGAAGGGACGCTCCGGATGCTGGAGATCCTGGAAAGACTAACTACCCGGGGAGGATCCTTAGAGGATCTCGACCAACTTGAGCGCCTCGGCCAGACCATGCGCCTCACCTCCCTTTGCGGGCTCGGTCAGACCGCACCTAATCCCGTGCTCAGCACCTTGACTTACTTTCGAGAAGAGTACCTGGCCCACTTGGAAGGCCGATGCCTTGCGGGAGTATGCTTTGGGGGCGCCAAGGACAGAAAGGAGGAGGCCCTTTGGGCATCACCTTAACCATCGACGGTCAACGGACCCGTGTGCCCGAGGGCACCACTATTTTCAACGCCGCCCGCGAGCTGGGCATCACGGTGCCCCACCTTTGCTACCACCCGATGCTGTCCGTCATCGGAGCCTGCAGGCTTTGCATCGTCGAGGTGGAAGGGATGACGAGCCTGCCCGCGTCCTGCAGCACGCCCGTCAAGGAAGGGATGGTGGTGGCGACCGAATCGGCCCGGGTGGTGGATGCCCGCCGGCAGATCCTGGATCTCCTTCTTGCCAACCACCCGGAAGACTGCCTTACCTGTGAAAAGACGGGGGACTGCCGCCTGCAGGCCTACGCTTATCAATACGGGGTGCAGCGCAGCTCCTTCACCGGCGCCGTCAAACATTACGATGCCGACGAGAACAACCCCTTTTTCATCAGGGATCACAACAAGTGCATCCTGTGCGGCCGGTGCGTTTACATGTGTGCGGAGAAGGTTGGGGCCAACGTCTACACCTTCGCCTACCGGGGCTTTGAAGGGAAGATCGCCGCGGGGTTAGATACGGGTCTGGAAAACAGCCCCTGCATTTTCTGCGGCAACTGCATCAGCGTCTGCCCCACCGGCGCCCTCCAGCCCAAGCTCATCAGGGGACAGGGGCGGGTCTTCGATGTGGACAAGGTGCAAACGGTCTGCCCCTATTGCGGGGTTGGCTGTGCGATCAGCCTCCAGACAAATCAGGGGAAGATCATCGGGGCGGTGGGCGCAAATGGCCCGGCTAATAATAACCTCCTGTGCGTTAAGGGCCGCTTCGGCTGGGATTTCATCCAGCATCCGGACAGGTTAAAGCAGCCCCTCATTCGGAAGGGCGGCGAGCTTGTGCCGGCGAGCTGGGATGAAGCTTTAGACTATGCGGCAGCAAAGCTCTTGGAAGTGAAGACCAGATACGGTCCCGGGGCCTTGGGGGGCCTTAGCTCCGCGAAGTGCACCAATGAAGAAAACTACCTGTTTCAGAAGTTCATCCGGTTGGTCCTGGGGACAAACAACGTGGATCACTGCGCCCGCCTTTGCCACGCGTCGACGATTACGGGGCTGAGTTATGCCTTCGGCAGCGGCGCGGCCACTAACTCCATCGCGGAGCTGGAAGAGGCTGAGCTCATCTTAGTCGTGGGCTCCAACACCCTCGAAGCCCATCCAGTGATCGGCTTTTGGCTCCACCAAGCCCAACGGCGAGGAGCGACCTTGATTGTCATCGATCCCCGCCGGACAGACCTGGCGGAAAAGGCCGATCTTTTCCTGCAGCTGGCCCCGGGGACGGACGTGGCCTTGTACTTGGGGATGATGCATGTGATCGTGGACGAAGGGCTCCATGATCGAAAGTTCATCGAGGAGCGGTGCGAAGGGTTCGCCGAGCTGGCTGCAATCCTCCCCGACTACCCCCCGGCAAAGGTCGCGCGGATGACGGGGGTTCCGGAGGAGAATATCATTACGGCCGCAAGGCTCTATGCCGCCTCAAAACGGGCCACCATCCTCTATGCCATGGGGATCACCCAGCATACCTCCGGCACAATCAACGTAGCCAGCCTAGCAAATCTGGCCATGCTGACCGGGAATGTTGGCCGTCCATCCACCGGCATTTATCCCCTCCGGGGTCAAAACAACGTCCAGGGAGCCTGTGATATGGGGGCTCTACCCGACTACCTCCCCGGCTACCAACGGGTTGAGAACGAGGAAGTCCGAGCCTTTTTCCAGGAAAAGTGGGGCAAACCCCTGCCCCAGGACCGGGGGCTGACAGTGCTGGAAATGATGGCCGAAGCACGGGCCGGGAATCTCCGGGCCATGTACATCATGGGGGAGAATCCCGTCCTCAGCGATCCGGACATGGCCGAGACTGAGGCTGCCCTGGCCAAGCTTGACTTTCTCATCGTCCAGGACATCTTCCCGACGGAAACGAGCAGGTATGCCCATGTGGTCCTGCCGGGAGCCAGCTTCGCCGAAAAAGACGGCACCTTCACCAATACGGAAAGGCGCATTCAAAGGATCCGCAGGGCCATCAGAACGGTGGGGGAGAGCCTCCCCGACTGGCAAATAATCTGCCAGCTGTCGGCCCGCATGGGTTATCCCATGGAGTATCCGTCGGTCGCGGCCGTCATGGCGGAAATCGCATCGGTAACCCCCATTTATGGAGGGGTGAGTTATGACCGACTGGGGGATCGGGGGCTCCAGTGGCCCTGTCCCCATCGAGACCATCCCGGCACCCAGTTTCTCCACCATGAACGCTTCGCCGCAGGCAAGGGAAACCTGGCGGTCGTCCGTCCCCAAGAACCCGCGGAAGTCCCCGATGACGAGTATCCTTTCATCCTCTCGACGGGCCGCCACCTTTATCACTACCATACGGGGACCATGTCCCGCCGCTCCTATGGGCTGGAGACTTTCCGCCCCGAGCCTTATGTGGAGATAAATCCAGAGACGGCAGCGAAGCTCGGCATCAAAGAGGGAGAGCTAGTTGCGGTGGCCACCCGCCGGGGAGAGATCGCCTTGAAGGCCTTGATCACCGACCGGGTCGGTCCCCGGGTGCTGTTCATCCCCTTCCATTACCGAGAAGCCCCAGCAAATCGCTTGACCAGCCCGGCCCTAGATCCTAAGGCGGGAATTCCTGAACTTAAGGTATGTGCCGCCCGCTTGACCAAAATCCGGCAAGTTGAGGAACCTTTAGGGGAGGTGGTCTACACCACATGATCAACACCTTAGGTCACTTGGCGATGGCTCCGGAAGAGACAGCCATCCTCGACAAGATCTTGGCCAGGCACGCCAAAGATGCGGGCCCCCTCATCCCGGTGCTGCAAGACGTCCAGCGCCAGTTCGGTTATCTTTCCCGGGAAAACCTAGCTTACATCGCTCGGGCTCTAAAGATCCCTTTGAGCGATGTCTTCGGCACCGCCAGCTTCTACGCCCAGTTCTATTTAGCCCCCCGGGGCGAGAACATGGTCCGGGTTTGCCAGGGAACGGCCTGCCATGTGCAGGGAAGCGGAGGGATCCTGGCCGCCTTTGCCGCCGCTTTGGGGATCGATGCTGGAGAGACCACTGCCGATGGCAAGTTCAGCCTGGAGCGGGTGGCCTGCGTGGGTTCTTGCGGCCTGGCCCCGGTGGTCATGATCAACCAGCAGACCTTCGGGCGCCTTTCCCCGGAGGATGTCCCCCTGCTCTTAGCTAAAATGAGCATTCCCCTAGGTGAGCCACAGCAGAAAGCGCACGACCAGCCACAGGAGGATGCCCCCTAAAATGTAGGCAAGACCGATTTTCCTCGCGAGGCGAGCCTCCCGGAAAAGGCCCTGGGCTTGGAGGATGCGGCCGTCGATCCAGTATGAGCCCAGGCCCGCCCCCAGAATGAAGAGGATCTGACCCGCGTCCAGATGTTCAGCCAGCCAGTTGACGATCTCCCTAGGCATCTTTCACACCTCTCATCCAGGCGATGAGGAGCAATAGCCCCGGCGTAATCCACGCGATGACGAAGCCCAACATCCTCTCCAGCAACAGGATCTTTTCCGTCACCACGACATTGTTCGGCAGGAGGGCAAGGAAAAAAATGATGGGGGCCAGGGGAAAGGCTAAGGGGTACTGCTTTCTGAGACCGGCAAGGCGCGCCAAGGCGGTGCAGGCCAGGTAATTATTGACCATCAGGCTGGCGGAAGCCGCGGTCACCCAGATGATCATGAAGATGATCTCCAAATGCTCCACTATTCCTCCGGGAACGGCCAGGAACTTGGCCAGCATGCTCACAGGCCAGAGAAAGTCTTCCGTATGCAGGCCAAAGACTCCAATAGTCACGATGAAGACGATTACCTGGAGCAGATAGTTGATGCCCAGGCCCAAAAACACGACGGTTCCCACCCGCTGGGGCGCCAGCATGAAGGGGATTACCAGCAGGAACAGTTTGATCCCCCTCTGTTCCAAAGCTTGGCGCAGCCCTCCCTTGATCACGGGACCTAAGCCTTTAGCCAGTACAGGCTGAAGATTGGTCAGATCCAGTTCAGGAATGGCAAAGAGCACCACCAGGCCGATGGTGAGCAAGATCAGGGGAAAAAGGATCTCCAGCGTCCGGGCCATGGGCTCAAGGCCATTGCGGACTACATAAAGGCTCAAGAGCAGCATCATCAACATGATGATCTCGATGGGGGTGCGGGGAAAGACGAACAGTTTCAGCACATCGGCAAAGACTCTGATGATCCTGGCGCTGATCAAGGTCCACAAAAAGACGGTCGCCAGGCAGATGATCGTCCCCAGGAAAGGGCCGATGATGCGTCGGCTGTATTCCACGAAAGTGAGGCGGGGAAACCTTTGGGAGAGCTTGATCATCACAAAGGCAGCCCCAACGGCAAGGATGTGCCCGAAAAAGAGGCTCAGCCAGCCATCGGGGCCCGCGTCTTGAACGAGGATCCGGGGCAGGTCCAAAAGGCGGGTGCCGTTGATGACACTGATCAGAAGGACAATTACTTGCCAAGAAGTGATTCGATCGTTTTCCATTTCCCCACCCCTAGGTAGTCAGCCCAATCCGGCGGATGCGGACCTGGCTCTGGACCTGGAACTCGGCTCGCGGGAAATGAACGTCATCCCAATCGTCCTTTACCTGCTCCCAGATCTTTGGCTGCTGCTTCCAAACCCAATCGCCAAGACCAAGAGCATCAACTCGAAATTCCCGTTGGAGCTTGTTAAGGGCTCCACGGGTCACAGCAAGGATCTCTTGTTCAACAAGATCCTCGATGGACTGGATCAAGGATGAATCATCCAGCGGCCTGCCTCCTAGCTGCTCAACGACATCAGCTTCAGTGAAGATGTTGAACTGGAAGGAGATCCGATCGCCCGCAGGCAAGACCTTGATTTGGGTGCGGGAAGATCTGATCGTGACGGCGACCTCCCCGGTGCTCTTATCGGGACTTCCCACCACCAGCAAGCCCACCCGCAGTTGGTTGGTGGCAAATAGACTGCCCATGGTCTCCAGCTCCCCCAACCACCCGACCAGCCGCCAGTTTTTGATCACGGCCGAACCGCCGATGATCACTTCTGTTTCTTCCGGCCGCACCCGCGGCAGGAGAGCGTTGCCCGTTGAAAAAAGCTCCCGGGCGGCTTCCCCCAGGTTTTTCCGCTGAAGTCTGCCGGAGAGGGTCACCAGCTCGATTAGATTATCGAGGTAGATCCCCAGCAGCTCTTCGATTTCCGGTGACACCTTGATGACCTCGTACGCGTCTCCGTTGGCAATGACCAGTTTCATGCGGCGCGACAGCTCCCGATGCCGATGGAAAAAGTCAATAGTGTCCTTCAGGCCTTCCCTGGCCGCCTCCTCGCCGATGACCAGCACCTTTGTGTGGCCAAAGGAAGGCTCCCGCCACAGGCGCAGGTCAAGGAGGGTTGTGATCTGGGCGGGGCTGGTCCCGGTGCTGGCGAGCACCCAGGCCGGTTTCCCCCCCTCGCTGCTGCCCCCTGACCCTTCCACGCCCCGCAGTTCCCCCAGGACGGGGATCTCCACCGTCATCTTATACTTGGGCCGATGCTTACTCTCCAAAGGGTCTTCCCCAGTCAACCCTTCCCGCTCCTCTTCCGGAATGAGGTCGATGCCGACCGCGGTGATGTTGGCCCGGCGCTCGATGTCGCGCAGGTCCCAGCAGCCGGGGAGCAAGGCCAGGCACAGCATGACGAGGAGCATTAGCCTTCTCAATGGTCCTTTCCCTCCGGGAGCTCATCCTCCTGGCGCGTCGGGTCCTGGACTTGATAAAGGCCGGGCCGCCGGTGGAGAGCCATCCGCGGCAGGCGAATCAAGCTGTCTTGCAGATCCCGCACCCTAAGAGGGCTCCACGGCGACAGCATGCTGACGCCAAAGCTTTTCAAAGCTGCCAAGTGGGCCAGGATGGCCAGCATCCCCATGCTCACGCCAAAAAGTCCAAAGAAGGAGGCCAGAAGCATGAGCACGAACCTGAGGTTGCGCAGGGCCAGGGCGAAGCTGTAGGTGGGAACCAATAGGCTGGAAATGGCCGTTGCGGCAACGACGATGACCATGACGGGGCCGACCAGGCCCGCCCTGACGGCAGCATCGCCGATGATAATGCCACCGACGATGCCGATGGACTGCCCGATCGGGCCAGGCACCCGGATCCCCGCCTCCCGGAGGAGCTCGAGGGCCATTTCCAATAGGAAGGCTTCCGTCGCCGACGGGAAGGGTATGCCGTCCCTAGCCACCGCGATGCTTTGGGCCAGCCGACTGGGGATCATCTCCGGATGGTAGCCGATGAGGGAGATGTAGACGGCCGGCAGGGTGAGGGAGATGAAGGAGCCGACGAAGCGGACAAGGCGGACTAATGATACCACCATCCACGGCAGGTAGTAATCCTCGGGCGACTGCATGATGGTGTTGATGGTCGTCGGCGCGAGGACGACGAAGGGGGAGTTGTCCACCACAATGGCAAATCGTCCCTCCAAAAGGCCCGCCACCACCTCATCGGGCCGCTCTGTCTCCTGGGTAGTGGTAAAAGGTGACCACCAGCAGTCGTCGATTAGTTCTTCAATGTACCCGCTATCGAGAATGGCGTCCAATTTGATGGCCTCCAGCCGCTTTTGGGCTTCAGCCAATACTTCCGGATCGATGATGTCCGCGATGTACATCAGGGCCACATCGGTCCTGGTCCGGGAGCCAAGCTTGTACATCTCCACTTTGAGGCTCCTATCCCGCAGCCGCCGCCTGATCAGAGTAATGTTGATGCGGATCGATTCCGTGAAGCTGTCCCGCGGACCCCGGATCACTGCTTCGGCGATGGGCTGCTCCACACCCCGGTGCTCCCAGCCCGTTACATCGATGGACAAGACCGGAGCCATGCCTTCAACCATCAAGATGGCATGGCCGCTCAGCAGGTGGGCGATTATGTCTTCCCACTTGTCGACCTGTTCCATTTCCGCGACGGTCACTACCTGCTTGACCATCTCCAAGATGCTTCCCTCATCATGTTCCTTGCCAGGCGCAACCTGCCTCAGCTCCAACATGGCGTTTCTAAGGAGTCCCTGACGGATGACAGCATCATCAACCATGCCTTTGAAATAGGCGATGGCCGCGGGGATCTTGGTCGGACCGAAAGCGAACTTCCGCACGAGGAGGTCTTCGGCCTTCTCGAACTGTTTGTCCAACTTTGCCAACTTGGCCGCAAGCCCCTTGGGAATTCCCCGCCTTGTGGGCTTTTTCTTAGGTCTTCGCACAAGCTTTCTTAACATCTTGGTGATGGACATGGGACACCCCCGCAGCCTAGGCACTATCTTCAGTGTCTTCCACTCCAGGCTTTCCTATGCATGAGCGGGGTGTTCGGGGCCATGGACAAGTCAGGGGCAAAGCCCGGTTCGGATTGGAGAGGCACGCTGTCCAATGGCGACAGGGGCGGGCTTCGAGGCATATGCCTACTCCTCCCACGAGTGTATGGGAGGAGTAGCTTACGATCCTATTCTTTCACTTTAAACCCTTCCACCAGGCGCTGTAGTTGCATGGCCATGGCGCTCAGGTTATTTGCCGCCGAGGCGGCCTCTTCGATAGTTGCCGATTGTTCCTCAGTGGCAGCCGAGAGAGTCTGACTTCCTGCACCGATCTGTTGAGCCGCTGCGTTGACCTCTTCAATTTGTCCGACGACGCCACTGATGGCCTTGATAATGCCGCGGAGACGCTCGCTGCTTTCCCGGACGATATCCAGCGTTTTTTCCGACTTGACCGCGCCCTCGCGCACACCGGCAACGGCCATCTCCGTCTCCCCCTGGATCTTTTGAATCAAGGCCGTGATTTCTTCCGTGGCCTTTGCCGATTGTTCCGCTAGCTTCCTCACTTCTTCGGCCACGACAGCAAAACCGCGGCCTTGCTCGCCTGCTCGAGCTGCCTCAATGGCGGCATTAAGGGCTAAGAGGTTGGTCTGGGAGGCTATGTCGCCGATGACGTTGACGATCCGATCGATTTGCTGGGAGCTTTCCCCGAGTCCTTCCAGGATAGTCGCCATTTCTTGGGCCTTCTCCCGCACTTCGGCCGTCTGCTTAATCGATTCGTCGACAGCCGTTTCGCCGTCCTCAGCCATCTTGGCGATCTCCCTGGCCGTGATTGCCATCTGTTGAACGTTGCTGGTCATGTTGCCGACGGCGATGGCAAACTCATTGGCTGTACTGGCCACCTCTTGGATGGAAGCACCAGCCTCTTCGGTGGAGGCAGAAAGCTGCTGGCTAGCTCCCGTCAACCGGGCGGCCGCATTGACCACTTCGCCGATCATGGCGCTGAGGCCCTCAATCATTTGGTTAAGGGCGCTGGCCAGTTGACCGACTTCATCCCTGGAGTTGATGTCCGCCCTCCGGGTAAGGTCGCCGGCAGCCGCCGCGACGGCAATTCCCCTGAGGTTGATGATGGGCCGGGCGATGGAGACGGCGATCAGGTAGGCAACAATGATGCCCACGGCAACGGCGATGATCGTGACCAGGATCATGACCCTTCGCGTCTGGTTAGCTGGAGCCAGCACGTCGGACATATTCGCCGTCATACCGATGGACCAGCCTGTCAGGGGAATCGGAGCGTAGGCCAGCCCCTTCGGCTCGCCGTCTAGTGTATATCTATCCATGCCTGTCTTCCCACTGACCATGGCCGTGGCCAGGCTCTCCAGCTCTGGATTACCTTCGAAAATGCTCTTATTCCCCACATAACGCGCCTCGGGGTGAGCAATGGTGACCATGTGGCCATCAATGAGCCAGCCGTACCCATATCCCCTCAGGCGCATCCCTTCAATGATCTGTTGCAGGTAAGTCAACCTAATTGTCGCCCCAACCGCGCCAATGATCTGGGTACTATTCTCCCGTCGAATGGGAGCTAGGACAGCGACAACTCTAGCCCCCGTCGCCCTGCTGACCAACGGATCGGAGTAGGCTGTGGCGCCGGTTCGCATTGCTTCTTGGAAATAGGCGCGGTCGCTCAGATCGGCTTCGCCCCCGGTGGAGAAGCGGGCCATTCCCTTTGTGTCCACTACGTACATCATCTCATAGTCATCCCGAGCGGCCACCACGTCCTGGAGGACGGGCAGCTGCAGGCTCCAATCCATGCTTCTCAGGGCCGAAGTACTGGCTAAGGCGCTCAGTTCGTTGCCCGTTGCCGTAAGCCAGTTCTCGATCAGCCGCGCGTTCTGCTGGGCCGCCGCGGCAGCCGCGTCAAAGATCGTTTCCTCCAGGATCTGCCGGGTCTGGTTATAGGACACCCAACTGGAAACGGCCAGCAGTGCTAAGGTAGTCAGACCAATGAGTAAAATTATTCTTGCAACGATGCTCTTTGTCTGCAATGTCCTCCCCCCTCCAAGTGTCTCGTCATGCTAGACGACCCGGTGGGATGCACCGGAATCCAACTCTTGCATGGAGCGCGGCAGGCTGAAATAGAACCCTTGGGCCCAATCACAGCGGTGGTTGGCGAAAAACTCCAACTGCTGGGACGTCTCAATGCCTTCAATGATGACGATGATCCCCAGGCTCCTAGCCATCTCCAGGACCGTATCGATAATGGCCGCGTTCTTCGTCTCTTGGCTCCGAACATCGGCAAAACAGCGGCTAATCTTCAGGACGCTAATGGGCAGGCGGGCAAGGTAAGCTAGGGATGAGTAGCCTCTCCCAAAATCATCGAGGGCAAAGCGAACTCTTATCGCCCGGAGTTCATTCATGCTTCGCACGGCCGAATCTAGGTGCTCGACTAGAGCGGTCTCAGTGACTTCAAGAATTAACGCCCCCGGGTCAAAGTTGGTGCGCTCGAGGATGCTCGCAACCATATCCAATAGCCGGCCGCCCTCGCGAAAGTGGCGGCCCGACACGTTGACAAAAAGTAGCGGCGTCTTCCCAGCAAAGCGGCTTAGCACTTGACGACAGGCTTCCGCCAACACCCAGGCATCGACCTCTAAGATTAAGTCGCTTTCTTCCGCTGTGGGCAGGAATTCATTTGGCAGCAGCAAACCAAGTTGGGGATGCTGCCACCGGACTAGAGCCTCAAGTCCGACTAGCTGATGGGTGCAGCAGTTGACGATGGGCTGGAAATGGAGCCTGAGTTCCCCTTCGTTAATCGCCCGCCGCAGATCGCTAGTTAACTGTGCCGAATCCAGGTAGCCTTTATCCATGTCTCGGTCATAAAATCGATAGTTGTCACCGCCCCCTTGCTTGGCATAATACATGGCAATATCGGCGCGTCTGAGCAGCGTATTGGCGTCGGTTCCATCCCTAGGAAAACAGCTGACCCCGATGCTTGCGCCAACTGCTACTTCCACCTCGCCCACTAGGATGGGCGATCGGAGCGCAGCCAAGAAGGATTCAATAAGTCCCCCTACATCTTCCGCATCGGCAACCCCCTCCAACACCACTACGAATTCGTCTCCACCCAGGCGGATGATGGCCGCTCTATCGCTGAAACACTCCCGAAGGCGCGATGCAACCTCCACCAAGATCGCATCTCCAGCATCATGCCCATAGGTATCATTGACCAGCTTAAATCTGTCCAGGTCCATGAACAACACCGCGAAGAAGGAATTATTGGCCCTGGCAAACTCGACGGCACCCTGGAGCCTTTCCCCTAGGGCGCCCCGATTGAGGAGGCCAGTGAGGGCATCCCGCTGGGCCAGGTACTCCAACCTTTTTGAATAAAGCTCAATCTCATCCACATGCTGCTTGATGGCTGCGGTCATCTCCTTGTAGTTGTCGATAAGCGCCGCTTGTTCGACTACCCTTCCCTGGGGCCAATCAATCTCCTGACGCTGCCGAATTCTAGCCAGCAAATCTTGGCTGAGTGCGGCGAGGGTTCTAATTGGCTTTCCCAGCCAGTGTGAGCCAAGGATAGCTGCTAGACCGGCGACAGCTAAGAAGACCAAGAAACCCGCTAGACCAGCATTGTAATATTCGTACAGCCTGTCGATGTAGGAGGAAATGGGCCGTTCGATGATGATGGTCCAAGGAACGTCGAAGGCCAACTCGTTGGTGCGCATCTCCTCGCGAAAGACGTAATGGGACCGCCGCCATTGTTCCAGCAAAGAGCCCGATTGGGAGGGCATGTGGTGTTCGATGGCCTCAGTTAGGCGATGGTGATAATCGTGGGATTCGATCTCCCGAAAGTCTGCGCCGGGGGAAATCTCAGGGCGGCTGCTGCCAATCACCCGGTTGTAGCGGTCGATTAGGGTGATAGTGTCGTCGACGTGGATGAGGGGGCCCAAGATGGAAGCGAACTGGGAAAAGTCCAAGAGGCCGGCAGCATATCCCAGGACGCCCGATTCGCCCAGTATTGGATAGCCTACGATTACTAGCGGCGTGGCGGCCCTATTCGCCCCCCCAAACACTTCCGACATGATCAGGGAAGAGACTGTCGGCCTTTGGGTCTGAATCAGTTCTGCATAGTACTCCCTGTCGGCGAAACTGCGCCCTCGATTTGATTGTCCGCTCTCATCAAAGGGTGGGCTAAAGCTGATGCTCGTACCTTCGTCGTCGGCTACATAAAGACCTAACAACCCGGTGTTCGCTTTTCGGATCAATTCCGTATGGCGCTGCACCAATGCCGGTTGGGCCATGATTGGCTCAGCTACTTCGGCTAGCAGCGCCACAGCCCGGGCCTGGCCGAGGAGTTCATTTTGGATGGCCACTGAAACAGCCTGGTGGGTGAACTCCAACTGCGCCCGTATGTCCGCCTCCATATGGCGGAATTCTTGCCAGCTCCCAAAGGAGATCAAGAATAGCGCGCCTAAACAGACGAAAGCTATGAACAGCGTGGAGAGGATCCTCTGCAGCGAAGGCAGCCTGCCTCCGTTGCCGACTCCATGACAATCAATCAGCACCGCGACGGTTTCAGCTATGAAGGCGTTGACTACTCCATTCACCAGTACCTTCATCAGCAGGAAAAGGAAAGCTTGTGGATGCAAGGGAAGCCGTCCCGAGAAATAAGTGATGCTGACTATGATCGAAACCGCTAGCCAGTAAAGGCTATCCAGCAGCAGCATGCTGCGTTTCCTCCGGTGCCAGAAATAATCGACCCAAAGGCCCTCGAACAAATAGACCCAAGAGCCTAGAAGACAGCGCCCGCCCCAGAAGCCGGCTAAACCAGCGAATAGGGTGCTCAGCCTGCCCGCGGACCTGGGGTAGTAGCGGATAGTCAGCAGTACCGCAATGCCTCCCCACAGCCAGTCAAACCCGAAAAAAATGCTAACGGGCACCAGGTTCCCGACTGCGGCTGCGCCCATCAGTGTCAGCATCAATCCTCTAGTCATGTACTTGCGCACCATAGCATCTCGCTCCATGGCCAAAGTCCACGTCGTGAGTCAAGACAAGGTAGGCATAACGGCACGACTGTTCGAACTTGAACAATTTGATGCGCCTATTCTAGCACCCCTCGCCAAGAATTGTCAATCATTTCCTAGTATTCGCTGGAGTTTTTGGGCGAGCGCGTTCTTTGGCTCTTGTAATCTTTGATGAGATAGCCGTTCAGACGCTTTGGGGATTTCCGCAGTTCCCCAGGTTCGCTCACCATTTGTTCTATTTGGAACAAATGGACGCCCTGTCTGATGTATGGCCTTGGAGGCGGGTTCTAAACAAGCCAGTCTTGCTGAAAGGGAAGGACTCCCCGTTGACAACGCTGCATGTAGTCACTTTCTACTCCCCTTGGCTGTAGACTTTACGCACTAAGGCTACGATCCTTTCCGCTTCGATGACGGGCTTGGCAGCCTGTTCACTTCCGAATCTCAACCTGTAGATAGCCCGAAGTGCCATCGCTACCGCCACTAAGGGCTCATTTGAGAGGGCCATGTAATCATAGGTGATGCTGCCTTTGGCCGGATGGAAAAAGGCCTTGATCACCGCGGCCATTTGTTTCCTGCCGTCAGAGGTGAGCGAAAAAATGGGCTGATCAGCCCTTCGCTGACCCTGGCTGCGCTCGATCCAGCCCCGTTTTTCCAATTTGCGCAAAGCGTAATGCATCGTGGTGCGGGGGATGTCCAGTCTTTGCGACATGGCGGCCAGTGTATCCGAACCGACAAATCCCAGATGGGCCAAGACCCTAGCATCGGTCGCCGTCAGGTTCTGTTCAATGGACGATAGTTCTTGCTCTACCTCCCGATAAATCTGTTGTGCGTAGATCAAGACTTCCATGGCCAGTTCAGCTAAGAATGATGCACAGCCCGAGTCTAACCAAGCAGGGTCGCCATTCTCCCAAAGCTGCAAGGCCTTTTCCAAGTTCCGCTCTTCAGTCGTACTCAAAGGCAGCCCTCCCTTCCTTACTTTTCCCCTTGGCGACACGTTTCCAGGGAGAAACCCAATCGTCAATGCTTTTCCCTTTAATTCCATTTCGAGGATCGCCTTCCCGTTCCCTTTCCTTGCTGGTCCATCGTCAGCCAGGATCACCCAATGCTAGGATTTTCCCCCACTTCCTTGCCGCAACTTGTGAAAACTTTATCGTTGACAGCCGAACCGGTTGATGGTATTATTGCTCTCAAATTCAATATGGTGCTTTAACTCTTATCAAGAGTGGTGGAGGGACTGGCCCGATGAAACCCGGCAACCGGCGGAAAACGCAAGTGGTGCCAATTCCTGCAGGACGATGCGTCCTGAGAGATGAGAGGAGTGCTAGACTAGAAGTGTAGCCCCTTCCTCATCGGAAGGGGTTAACTTTTAGGACTATGAGGGAGGTGCATGCCAATGGTACAAAAAAGCTTTGCCGACATCAACGCGAAAATCAAAGCAGGCAAAGCCGTCGTCCTCACCGCGGAGGAGGTCATCCCCCTGGTTGAGGAAAAAGGACCCGAAAAGGTAGCGGAAGAGGTGGATGTGGTCACCACCGGGACCTTTGGGCCGATGTGCTCCACGGGGGCATTCCTCAACTTCGGTCACGCCGATCCGCCAATCCGCATGTCCAAGATCTGGCTGAACGACGTCCCGGTGTACGGGGGACTGGCGGCGGTGGACGGCTACATCGGAGCTACGGAGCTTTCGGAGACTAGGGGCATGGCTTACGGCGGGGCCCATGTCATTGAGGACTTGATCAAAGGCAAGCCTGTCTTGCTTCGGGCCTCCTCCTACGGAACCGACTGCTACCCCAATCGGTCTATCGAGACTTACATCACTAAAGACTCCTTGAATCAGGCCTATTTATTCAACCCCCGGAATGCCTACCAGAACTACGCTGCGGCCGTCAACTCGGGGGACCGCACCCTTTACACATACATGGGCACTTTGCTGCCCCGCTTCGGCAACGTCACCTACTCGAGCGCCGGAGAGTTGAGCCCCCTCCTCAATGACCCTTATCTGCGCTCCATCGGCGTGGGCACGCGCATCTTCTTGGGAGGCGCACAGGGCTATGTGGCTTGGGAGGGCACCCAGCACAACCCATCGGTCCCCCGGGGTGACAACGGCGTGCCCTTAGGCGCGGCGGGTACGTTAGCCCTGATCGGCGATTTGAAGAAAATGGATACGGATTTCATCCGGGCAGCTAGGTTCCACAACTACGGCACGACGATGTTCGTCGGGGTGGGCATTCCGATCCCTATTTTGGATGCGGAGATGGCCCGTTTCGTGGGCATCAAGAACGAGGACATTTATACGTCCATTTTCGACTACAGCGTCCCCAAACGGTCTCGGCCAAGCTTCGGGCAGGTGAGCTATGCCCAGCTGCGCCAAGGCTCAGTCCAGATCAACGGGCGGGAAGTGCCCACCGCGCCTTTATCGAGCTTGAAAAAAGCCCGGGAAATCGCAGCCCTCTTAAAAGAGTGGATTCAAAGGGGCGAGTTCCTGTTGCAAGAGCCGGCCGCGCCCCTTCCCCGGGAGCAAAAGCAAAAACCATTAGAGATCAGGACAGAAGGGGTGGTGGTCCGATGAGCAAGCGCCGTGTTGTGCTGACCTTCCCGCCGTCTCTAGTTGAGCTGCCTATCACCTATCGGCTGGTGAAGGACTTTGACTTGAAGATCAATATTATGCGGGCCCACATCAGCCCCAAGGAAGAAGGCAAGCTCGTCCTCGAGGTTGAAGACGGATCCGCCGAGCAGGTGGAGGCCGGACTGCGGTTCCTGGAGGATCAGGGGATCCGGGTGAAGCGGCTGAGCAAGGAAATCAAGTGGGATCAGGAATCCTGCGTCCACTGCGGGGCCTGCACCGCGGTTTGCCTGTCCCAGGCCCTCTACATGAACCCCGAGTGGGAGCTGGACTTTGATCCCAACAAGTGCATCGTCTGTGAACTTTGCGTCCAGGCTTGTCCTTTGCAGATCTTGGAGGCGACCTTTTAGGTTTGATGGAATACGAGCGGACTTACCGGAAATATATGCAACCTGAAGACTTGGTGGGCTTCCGAGTGACCCTATCGGAAACAGATCTGTTCGTTTGCGCCGAGCGGGATCTCAGCGAGGAAGTACACGCGGTGGCCCTGAGGGAGCGGCGGATCCTCCGCTCCTACATCAAGGGCCACCCCGATTTCCGCTGGAGCTTGGAGCCGGTGGCCGTCGCGGCCGATGCCCCCCTCCTCATCCGCCGGATGGCCGAGGCGGGGAGGAAAACCGGGGTGGGTCCCATGGCTGCGGTGGCCGGGGCCATTGCCGAAGCGGTCGGACGGGCTTTGCTGCCCTCCTGTCGGGAGCTGATCATCGAAAACGGCGGCGACATTTTCCTCTCCAGCCGTCGGCCCCGCCGCGTCGGCCTCTATGCTGGGGGATCGCCCTTCTCGGGGAGGCTCGCCCTGAGGATCGATCCGGCCCTCACCCCCTTGGGGGTTTGCACTTCATCGGGGACGGTGGGCCATGCTTTAAGCTTCGGCAGGGCCGATGCCGTGGTCGTCCTCTCCCCCGATGCGGCCCTGGCCGATGCTGGGGCCACCGCCGTCGGGAACCTGGTGAAGGGGAAGGATGATGTCCCCCGGGCCCTTGAGTTCGCATCCGGGATCGAAGGCATCATCGGCGTACTTATCGTCTGCGGGGATCAGCTTGGCGCCTGGGGACAGGTGGAGCTGGTCCCCCTTGACGGGCCGCCCCTGCAACTATAGGTGTTAGGCTGGCAGGTGCTCCCCTCGGCTTCATCCGCGGCCTTGGAGCGGCATTGTCTGCTAGTAGTAGTCGACGGTCACCCGCTTCCCCTTGGCAGTCAGATGATCCATAATCTCCTCGACGATTTTCTGTTTGAGGGCTAGGTTGGAGGGAAGATCCTGCCGTTGGTGGGCGGGATTGATGGCGCGGCCAATGATAAAGTGGAGATAGTCGGCTTCGAGGAGAAGGCAGGCCAAGCGGCTGGCCCCATCCCGAAGCCCTTCCAGCTCCTCTTTGGTCTGATCCGCCCGGAGCCGATCCACCACCCCCAGGAGGGTCAGCACCCCTTCGGTGACCAGATCGAGCCCCTCAATGTCCGCGATGGGGGGAATGCGCCTGGTCATCGAAGCTAGATCGACGACGACTTCCCGATTGAGGACCCGCCCCACCATGTTGCCTGTTGTCCCCCCGCAGACCACCTTCTTGCCCGGAGAGGACATCAGCTGCTCGACAACATGCTCATCCTGAGCAGGATCCCGGGGAGGGCCTACCAGGAGGGTCAGGTAGCGAGGCGGACGGGTCTTCACCACCACAATGCTGGCATCATCACCGGGCCGGCCGTCGTAGAGCTTCTGGATTACCCGGGCAATTTCTTCCGCCGCTTCCTGGGCCCCCACATCGGTGCCCATGAGCCACAGGAGATAGTTGTTGACCCGCTCCCATCCCCAGCCCAAGTTCCAGATGCCCCCGATGCCGGCATTGAGGACTCCATCGCTGACCAACACGACCCAGTCCCCGGTGCGCAGGCAGAAGAAAGCTTCCCTGATGGTTTTGTCCCCAATGCTCCGCTTCATCCTGGTCAGCCCCACAGGCTGGCTCCCATGGCCGACGAAGGCTGGCGGATTGTCATACTCAACCAAGTAAGCCTGTCCATCCTGGGCTATCCTCAGAATCGAGAGGGTGCTGTAGGCCAGTTGGCGCACCTTGCAGACGGGCAACGTATTGGCCATGGTTTCGATCACATCTTCGATCTTGGCCCCTTTTTCCAGCATGGTGGCCGCCATCTTGACGGTGAGGGTGGAGAGGATGTTAGCTTTCACGCCGCTGCCAAGGCCGTCGGCCGTTACGATCATGAGGGAGCCGTTATGGCGGGTGATGGAAATATTATCCCCACAAAGCTCCTCTCCGTCCTTATTCAGCTGTACTTTCCCGATCTCGACGAAAAGCTCCATCTATTGCTCCTCCCGCAGCAGTTCGATCAGCTTGATGAGGGAGAGCTTCGTCTCGGCCGTCGTCTCCCCGAGGAGGCTGGCAATCTCTTGGGCCACTTTCATCTGTTTGTTGATGACTTCCTGGGCCCGCTCCGCCGCGGCCTGCTTGATCTCCTGCACTTGCCGCAGCCGTTCTTCTTCTTGGGTGACGTTGGTGAAGATCCCAACGATCATGCTATGTTCCGGTACGAAAAAGATGGTTTGCTCGACCACTAAACCATGGCGGTGATAGGCGACCCGGCGTCGGTCCACCCGCCGCCCCTGGAGCACCCGGCGAAAGTGTTCAGGCTCGAGCAAAACTCCCACATCCCCGCCGATGACTTTGTCGCTGCAGTGGAAAAGCTCCCGGGCGGCATTATTGATCTCTTTGATCGTAAGGTCCCCATCCACCACAATCACCCCCGCCGGCAGGGCATTCAAGACCAGACTGGCGATGGATTCGGCCTTTTGCCGCATGTAGGGGATGCACATCTCCAGCTCGGCATGACCACGACAGACGGCCACGGCCTTGTCCCGGCAGGAACTATAGCCGCAGGCGCCGCAATTAAGTTCATCTTCTTTCGTTACTTTGCCCACCTGGGCGAGCACAGCCCTGATCTCTTCCTCCGATGGCATCGGCTCGTTGACCCCCCGGTCCTCATAGTCCCGGTAGAGCAGACGGGGTGCAAGCTCCAAGGAAGCAGGCTCCTTGGGAGCCTGGGTGCGATAGAAGGCCAGCAGCCGCTGCCGCCGCTGAAACAAATTGACGATGTCAGTTAGGGGAGCCTGGGCGGCCGCGGCCGGCCCGTTGATGCACCCGCCCGGGCAGGCTAGCATCTCAACGGTGCGGATGCCCTCTACTTTCCCCTGGGAGAGGGTCTCCATGAAGGAAAGGCAGTTGTCCATGCCGCTGATGGCGATGCTTTGTCCCTCGACCAAATCCCCATCGATCCCGGCCGTCTTCAGCATGCCGCCGTCGATGGGAAACAACCTGCCCAGATTTGCGTGGGGAGGATCGAACTTGGCCGGCGCCACATCGGCGATGAACTCCCCCCCGTTCCACCAGTCCCAAAGCTCTTGAAAGGTGAGGACGGCATCCACATCGTCGAGTTGATCAGCTTCCTCCTTCTTGGCAATGCAAGGACCGATGAAGACGACCTTGAGCTCCGGGTCCCTCTGTTTCAAAAAGCGCGCATGGGCCACCATCGGGGAGACCAGGGGCGCCAGATGGGGGATCAAGCCGGGGTAGTGCCTTTCCACCAGATTCACCACCACCGGACAACTGCTGTTGATCTGGGGTTCGACAAGCATCCCGTGGCTCAGCCGACGTTGTTCCCGGGCTGCCAGTTCAGCTCCCAAGGCAGTTTCCTGGACGATGGCAAAACCGGACTTTTTCAGACCCGCCACAACCAAGCCAGGGTCGGAGGCCGGCAGTCCGACGACAAAAGAAGGGGCAAGGCTCACCGCCACCTTTTCGCCCCCTTCCAGCCAGCTTTGGACCAAATCCACATCCCGCCGGACTTTCTTGGCCTTCTGGGGACAGACGGCAACGCACCGTCCGTCGAGGATGCACTCATCTTCCCGGACCTGGGCCCGCATGTTGGCCCCGCCGGATGAGAACTTAATGGCTTGCACGGGACATAACCGCAGGCACTTGTAGCAGTCCCGGCATTTGGCGTTCACCGTGTAGATGACTGACATTACTCCTCACCTCCCATAGCTTCCAGGGAGGGCAGGACGATGTGGTGAAACAGCCGGGATGCATCTTCCTTGCTCAGTCCCGAGCGGATGCTCCCGTCGATCCTCACGGTGACTCCCTGGGTACATTGCTGCATGCAGAAACTCCCTTTGAGGATGACTTTCTCTTCCAACCCATACTTGCTGATCAGGCTTTGCAGGATGGCGATGACGGCGGGCGCTCCCCGTATGTAGCAGGAACTGCCTACACAGACTTCAATGACCATGGCGGGCTCCTCCAGTTGTCGCAGCAGGCGGGCAAAGTTTGTAACATGCTTCACGTATCACTATAGGACACAGCCCCGTCTTTGTCAATCGCAAGGAGCGGGCGGGGCCGGAAATCCGGCCCTCATCCGAAGAAAAGGCTTGGCAGCCAGGTAACCAAACCGGGGAAGAAAGTCATGAGGAGCAAAGCGAGCAAAAGGGGAAAGTAAAACGGTACTACTCCCTTGATGATCCTCTCCAGCGACAGGTCAATGGACTTGCTGAGGACGAAAAGCACCGAACCGAAGGGCGGGGTAAGCAGGCCGATCATCAAGTTGAAGACCATCACCACGCCGAAGTGAACGGGATCGATGCCCACCATGTTGATTAAGGGCGCCAGGATGGGCACCAGAATGGTCAAAGCAGCGATGGTCTCCATGAACAAGCCTACGATGAGGAGGAAAACGTTGATGATCATGAGCAGAACTAAAGGATTTTCGCTGATAGCCGTCATCTGTTCGGCCAAGATAATGGGCAGCCTGGTCCTGACGGCAAGATACCCGTAGGCGTTGGCTGTGGCCACGAGGAAGGTGACCGCGGCCGAGTCAACCATAGTCTGTTTGACCATCTCCCACAGCTCCTGGGGAGAGACTTCTTTGAAAATGAACAGGGCCAGGATCATGGCATAAAGAACCGCAACGGCCGAGGCCTCGGTGGCGGTGAAGTAGCCGGAGATGATGCCGCCAATCAGAATCAAGGGCGTAATCAGGGCGAGGAAGCTGTCCTTAAAGCTTTCCTTAAGCTCGACCCAATCGAAGGGCGCCCCCTGGGGGAAGTTTTGGACCCGGGCGGTGTAAGCGACCATGATCATCAAGGTAATGCCGATGAGAACCCCCGGTACGATGCCGCCGATGAGGCAGGCTCCAACCGACACGTTGGCCAGGATGGCATAGATGACCAACGGTACACTCGGGGGAATGATGGGACCGATGGTTGAGGAGGCGGCGGTCACCCCCGCGGCGAACTCTGGTGGATAGCCCGCATCGGTCATCGCCTTGTATTCAATCGGGCCAAGACCTGCCGCGTCGGCAACGGCCACGCCGCTCATGCCGGCGAAAACCATGCTGGCGACCACATTGACGTGACCCAGGCCTCCCCTGGTGCTGCCAACTAAAGCCTGACAGAAGCGGAAGATCCGCTCGGTGATCCCCCCGGCGTTCATGATCCGGCCGGCAAAGAGGAAGAAGGGAATGGACAACAGGACGAAACTGTTGACACCCCGAAACATGCGGCTGACCAGGATGGCTTCATTGAGTCCTCCCCCGACTCCCATCAGCATCAGAGCGACGGCCGTCAGCCCCAGGGAGAAGGCAACGGGAAAACCCAGCACGAAGAAAAAAAGGAGAATGCCGATGAACAGTATTAACAACGTTGAAGTTCCAATGACCAATCCCGCAACCCCCTTTATCGGGACCAGACCCGAGGCGCCTGGCCGAGTTTTTTAATGATCCAGCGGACCGAGTAGGTAAGCATAATGATCATGCCAACCAGCGTCGCCAAGTAGAGATGGCCCACCTTGATGGTAATCATGGCTCCAACGGGGGAGCGCCATGTCCGCATCATCATTACCCGGCTGCCGCGGATGCACAGGATGAGAAAATAGAAAACCAAGAAATGGCTGATGGTCTCCAACACCCACCGCAGCCGCCAGGGGAATTGCTGAACCAGGGTGGTGATGGCAACGTGCTCCTTCCGGGCAAGGGCAATGGCCCCACCGAGGAAGGTGGTGATGGTCAACAGATAGCTCGCGAACTCCTCCGTCCAGGGAAAGGAAATACCCACATAAGCGGTGACATACCGGGTGAATACCTGCAAGAGGACCAGAATGAGCATGATGACGAACAGGATGGTCGAGAACAAGAGTAGACCCCGATCCCAGATAGTCGTCCGCAGGGTTTCTTTTTCCACGAAATCTGTTGTGACATCATGCTGAAGATCCAGCCGCTTCTCCATGTCTCCCATCCTCCTATTGGGGGGACCGCCTTACGGCGGTCCCTCTCCGCTAGTACTTATTGATTTCATCCCATGTGGTCACGGGGAAGTGGGTGGTGAACATCTTCTCCACCGCGGGCGCTCCGGCCTGGCGGAAGGCCTCCGCATCGGTCTCCAAGATGGTGCAGCCCTTTTCCTTCATGTTCTCGATGAGCTGCTGCTCCCGCTCGAGGACTAGCTGTGTTCCCCATTCGGTGGCCTCTTTGGCCGCCTCATCGATGAGCCTCTGGGTATCTTCATCCAGGCTGTAGTAGAAATCGGCACAGATGGACATGTTGCCCGTCTGGACGTGATGGTTGGTGAGGGAGATGTACTTCTGCACCTCATAGAGCTTGTGGGACCACAGCTGCTCCATGTCGCCCTCGGAAGCGTCGGCTACCCCGGTGGCCAAAGCAGTGTAGAGCTCATGGAGGGGAATGGGCACCGGGCTGGCGCCAATGGCCTGCCAGACGGCAACCCAAGTCTCAAGCATCGGCAGCCGCAGTTTCAGCCCCTTCACATCATCGGGAACCCTGACCGGCTTGTTGGAGGTGAACTGGCGCATGCCCCGATAGACTACACCGAGCATCTTGGTGTTGCCATTGGCTTCGATCAGCTGCTTGGCCTCTTGACCGATGGCGCCATCCCAAACGGCCATGTAGTGGTCAAAGTCTCTAAAGACGTAGGGCGTATCGAAGAAGTAGTATTCGGGGGCAAAGTAATAGATGGGCAGTCCTCCTCCCACCTGCATTTCCACCGCCCCGATGGATACAGCTTCGGTGATCTGCTCCTCTCCGCCCATGACTCCCCCGGGGAAGAGATTGACTTTGATTCTCCCACCGCTTCGCTCCTCGACGATCTCTTTGAACTTCGCCGCCGACTTGACTAGTACGTGTTCACTTTCGAAGGCAGAAGCAATGCCGATCTCAAGTTCAGCCCCATAGGCGGCGGCTCCCATCAGGGCCAATAGCAACAGCAATACTCCGATCCGTCCAATCCATTTTCGCAAGGCCTTTCACCCCTTATGTGTTGTTTTGGTTACTCAAATAACAAACACGCTTATTTCATAAGTTCTCGTTGTTGAGTACAATTCCTCCCTAAATGTGTCAATATTCTCTTATGTTGACTAATCGTCTCTTCGATGGGAACAGCGAAGAATTGGCTGGCAGATGGGATGTACGGGCAGGACACTATTTGCAGGCTAGGCCAAGCTGCTCCAGGGATTAGCTGACCTTTTGGCTGCCCATAACCGTTCGACGGATGCCCGTTGCGGAGGCGATGATACCGGCCCAGGTCGGACGCGGTGAAAAAGAGGTGTCCAAGTGTGGGATTTCGAAAGCAACCGTCATGGATAGCGGCTCTCACCATTGAGCTGTCCAGGGCGCCTATCGGACAAACGGCAGCGGGCCAACTGATGCCTTCCATAGGAGCAGCAAGGAAAGAACAGACTCTCTTGTAGACTTCACGCAGGGGCAGACTAGCTTGCTTGCGTCAGCTGACGAAGGCATGGTCGAGGATGCCTTTGGGGGGCTGTAAGAGGATTAATTGACAAGGGGACTAGGCCTCGATCACGCATAGTGGCGAGGGTTCTTGGTTACTCGGTCAGCAGCTTTGAGGATCGCCTTCCAGACGTCCATCTTCAGTTGCGGCAATTGAAGCTCTAAGTTGATCCACACTTCTCCCTCTCTAGTGGTCGAGTAGCGCGGGGGCAGGTTCTGCAGGGTTAAGGCGATGATGTCATTCCGGCATTGCTCACAGGCACAAAGTTCCCCGTGCCCGGCCAAGTACTTGTCAACCTCCCGGATGACAGCTCGCTCAACAGGTCGACTAATGGCCATTTCATCACCTCCCATAAAGAGCATGTTCGGCATCCATGCAGCCTTCTCCTCCTTGATCGCCTTCTCCAAGGGACAATATTCGGACGACAACTTGACGTTCTCCACAGGTCAACCAACCGGAGCGTTCACCTAATAAATCTCAAGAATTCATCCCCGTGCCAACCATGGGCGCAGCTGGGGGGATGGCATCCCCATCCCCCCCAGCCAAGCTCTATCCCCGATACTCATGTTCCCTCAAAAAGTCCCGGTCGACTTCGACTCCCAGGCCCGGCCCCTGGGGCACCAGGGCATAGCCATCCTCCAGCTTGATCGGATTTCGCACCGTCCCGCGCCGGATGATGCTGTCTTCCGCACAGTACTCGAGGATGATGCTGTTGGGGATGGAGGCCATGAAGTGGAGGGATGCGGCGGTGTTGATGTCGGTGGTGAAGGTGTGGTTCACACAAATGAGGCCCCGCTGATGGGCATCGAAGGCGATCTTGCGCGCTTGGGTGAGGCCGACCCGGGTCACATCCACCTGCACCACATCGATCTTGCCCTGGTCCATGAGGCGTTGGAATCCCGCCCTGGTGCACTCCTCTTCGCCGGCGGCAATCCGCATGCTGGTGGACTCGGCAAGGCGGGCGTAGCCTTGCAAGTTGTCGGGATGGAGGGGCTCTTCCAGCCAGAAGAGGTTGTAAGGCTCAAAGCGCTTCACCCGCTCCATGGCCGCCTTCAGATCCCAGGCCAGGCCCCCGTCGATGAGGACATCCACCTCATCGCCCACTGCCTGGCGGATGGCCCGGACCAAAGCCTCATCGAACTCCGGGTCCGGCCCCATAGGCTCCCAGCCGAACTTGACCGCGGTGAATCCTTGGTCCACCGACCGGCGGGCGATGTCCGCCGTTTCTTCGGGGGTGAAGGCGAACATATGGCTGGCGTAGGCCCGCACCCGGTCCTTGAAGCCGCCGCCGAGGAGTTTGTACACCGGCATATCCAACGCTTTGCCCATGATGTCCCACAAGGCCAGGTCGATCCCGGCCATGGCTTGGATGAACGCCCCTTCCCGGCCGCAATAGAGGGTCCCTTCATACATCTTGTGCCAGATCTTCTCATGCTCAAAGGGGTCCTCCCCGATGACCAGGCCTTTCAGGCCTTGACTCAGGGTGTGGGAGACGGGCGCCTCGATGATCGCTTTGGTGACCAAGGGACAGGAATCAACTTCGCCATAGCCGATTATGCCAGCATCGGTCTCCACTTCGATGATCAATGCATCCTGGGAGCTGTCCGTTCGCGCCTTAATCTCCTTGGGCCGAAGATAGATGGCCCGTACGTCGGTGATCTTCAAGGTGCATCCCTCCATTCATGATTGTCTTCCCCATCGGCCAGATAGAAATCATACATCCTATCTAGATGGCGCTCCATCGCCCGCTGGGCTCCGTCCACATCGCCCCGCTCAACCGCCTGGAGGATCGCCGCGTGGTCTCGTGAAGCCTCATTGACCAGGGGATCCCGCGCCATCTGATCAAGGAACACGGAACGAAGCTCCCGCAGGATCTGGGCAAGGACCGGATTGCCCGAAAGCTCCCCGAGGGTGAGATGAAAATCCACATCCGCCTCCCGGAAGAGGGCCACGTCCTCTTTGTTTTCCTCCATCACGGAAAGGAGCTCCCGTAGTCGACTGACATCGACGGGGGGCACGGCCTTAGCTGCCTGCCTGACGCTTTCCAGCTCCAGGATCCGGCGGACATCCAACACATGAAGGGCCGTCACCCCCTCCTTGAGGGTGAGAAAATCGCTCCTGCGGGCAAAGGCCTCGGGCAGCTCGCTGACGAACATCCCCTCCCCATGGCGAATGGTGATGAGCCCCTCGGCTTCGAGGACCTTGAGGGCCTCGCGCAGGGGCGAGCGGCTCACGCCGAATTCCCGGCAAAGCTCCTGTTCCGTCGGCAACCGGGTCCCAACGGGCCACCCTCCCCGGAGGATCCGGGCCTTGACCTCGGCTACAATCTGATGGGATAGGTTAGTTCGTTTGAGACGGGCGATTAGAATCTCCTCCCGCAGGGGGTGATAATATCATAAGATGATCGTATGTCTTTGCTTCTACATACTTTGCCTTCTTCCTCCCCCTATTCTTACTTTTCGCCTTCTTTCTGATGAAGGAGGGCAAAAAAAGAGGCGCCGCCTGAGGCAGCGCCCCGTGGGCTCTAGACCCCTCGGGCCTGGAGCATATCTTTGATTTTCATCAGCCGGGTTAAGGTCGCCCTTTCCGTCTCATCGAGCTTCATGGTAATGTACTTGATGGTTTCCTCCAGCCTGGGGATGAGGACGTGTTCGAGGGCGTTGACCCGGCGGCGGGTTTTCTCGATCTCTTCGGCCATCAGCTCCGCCGATTTTTCTAGGGCGGCAAGCTCGATCATCTTGGGGAGGACCTCCGACAAGGCTTCGATGGCTGTGTCCAGCTCCGCGGAGGTATGGGCGTAGCCGTAGGGGTAAATGTCCCCCACCTCCCCCTCCTTTTGCCATTCAAAGCGGGGCACCCGGACGCTCATGATGTTCTCTTCCCGGGCCGAGAGGGCAAGGCGCTCTTTAGGGAACATGATGGCCTCTTCGAGCATCTGGGGAGACATGACTCCCCGGGCCACCAGGAAGCCCTGGTAGACCTGGTTTAGTTGGGAGAAAACCTGGTCCCGCAGCTCCCTGTTCCGGTCGATCAGCTCCATGAACCGACGCATCAGCTCATCCCGCTTATCCTTAAGCAGCTTATGCCCGCGCCTGGCCATGGTCAGGCGGCGCTTGAGCATGAGCAGCTGCATTCTGTTGGGACTAGCCTTGATCTCCATTTGCCATCACCTTCTTCCCTAACGGGTCTCGACTGGCTGGCCTTCCTCCCGGGGCAGATATTTCTCAATGTACTCTTCCCTGACCCGCTTAAGTTCTGCCCTGGGCAGCATAGCCAACAGCTCCCACCCGATACTGAGGGTCTGTTCGATGCTTCGATCCTCATGGAGCCCCTGGCCGATGTAGCGCCGTTCAAACTCATCGGCGAAGGCGGCGAACTGCTTATCAAGGGGCGTGAGGGCCGCCTCGCCCAAGATCACCGCCAGCTCTTGGGCCTCTTTACCCCGCGCGTAAGCCGCGTAGAGCTGGTTGAGGGTGTCTGCATGATCCTCCCTCGTCTTGCCATGGCCGATCCCCTTGTCTTTCAGACGGGAGAGGGAAGGCAAAACATCGATGGGAGGATAGATCCCCTTGCGGTGAAGCTCCCGGCTGAGGATGATCTGCCCCTCGGTGATGTATCCGGTCAGGTCCGGAATGGGATGGGTTTTATCGTCCTCGGGCATGCTCAGGATGGGCAGCTGGGTGATGGAGCCCTTCCTTCCCCGGACCCTGCCCGCCCGCTCGTAAATAGTCGCTAGGTCCGTGTACAGATAGCCGGGATAACCCCGCCGGCCGGGAACCTCTTTCCGGGCTGCGGAGACTTCCCGCAGGGCCTCGGCGTAGTTGGTCATGTCGGTCAGAATGACCAATACGTGCATGTCCTTCTCATAGGCCAGGTATTCCGCCGCGGTCAAGGCCATCCTGGGGGTGGCGATCCGCTCGATGGCCGGATCGTTGGCCAGGTTGATGAACAGCACCGCCCGTTCAATGGCGCCCGTCTGGCGGAAGTCGTTGATGAAGTAGTCGGCCTCATCGAAGGTGATGCCCATGGCGCCGAAAACAACCGCGAACTGTTCCTCCGAGCCTAGAACCTTGGCTTGTCTGGCGATCTGGGCGGCCAGCTCCGCGTGGGGAAGACCCGCGCCGGAGAAGATGGGGAGCTTCTGCCCCCGAACTAGGGTGTTAAGCCCGTCGATCGCCGAGACGCCAGTCTGAATGAACTCGGAAGGATAGTCCCGGGCACAGGGATTCAGGGGAGTGCCGTTGATGTCCAGCCGCTTCTCCGGGATGATCCGGGGACCGTCGTCTTTCGGTCGGCCCATGCCGTCGAAGATCCGGCCCAGCATATCCAAGGAGACTCCAAGCTCCAGGGTCCGGCCTAGGAAGCGGACCTTGCTGCCCTGGAGGTTCATCCCCGCCGAGCCTTCAAACAGCTGGATCAAGGCATTAGTTCCATCGGCCTCCAGGACCCGGCCCCGGCGGCGCTCGCCGGTGGAGAGGACGATCTCCACCAGTTCGTCGAACTTCACATCCTCCACCTGTTCGACCAGCATCAAAGGACCGGCGACTTCCCGGATGGTCATATACTCCTTAAGCACTCTTTTCACCCCCTATGCCTTGGATGAGTCCGTCAATTTGAGTCGTAATCTCTCCTTCGATGGCTAAGAGCCTGTCTAGCTCCTCTTCGGGAACGTACTTGGCCCTAGCGATCCGCTCGCGCACCTCAAGCTGGAGGATATCCTCGATGGATACGCCGCCGCCGATGGCCCTTTGGGCCTCTTCGTGGAAGCGCAGGACCAGGCGCAGCATCCGGTGCTGTTTCTCCAAGGAACTGTAGGTGTCCACCTCGTGGAATGCGTTCTGGTGCAGGAAGTCCTCCCGGATGGATTTGGCCGTCTCCAGGATGAGCCGGTCCTCTTCCGAGAGGGCATCAAGGCCGATGAGGCGGACGATCTCTTCCAGCTCCGCTTCCTGCTGGAGCAGCCTCATGGCCGTCCCCCGCAGCTCCGCAAACTCGGCATCCACATTGCGGTCGAAATACTCCTTGACCCGAGCGGAGTAGAGGGAATAGCTGGTGAGCCAGTTGATCGCCGGGAAGTGCCGGGCGTAGGCCAGGGATGCATCCAAGCTCCAGAAGACCTTCACGATCCGCAAGGTCGCCTGGGTGACGGGCTCCGACAGGTCTCCGCCAGGTGGTGAGACGGCCCCGACCACGGTCAAGGAACCCTCCCGGTCCCCACTGCCGATGGTCGTCACCCGCCCGGCCCGCTCGTAGAACTCCGCCAGGCGCGACCCTAAATAGGCGGGATAACCTTCATCACCAGGCATTTCCTCCAGCCGCCCGGACATCTCCCGCAGGGCCTCGGCCCACCGGGAGGTGGAGTCGGCCATCAACGCTACGTTGTAGCCCATATCCCGGAAGTACTCGGCGATGGTGATCCCGGTATAAATCGACGCTTCCCGGGCGGCAACGGGCATGTCAGAAGTATTGGCCACCAGGACCGTCCGCTTCATGAGGGGCTCGCCGCTCCTGGGGTCCTTCAGCTCGGGAAACTCCCGGAGCACGTCGGTCATCTCATTGCCCCGTTCGCCGCAGCCTACATAAACGATGATGTCGGCATCGGCCCACTTGGCCAGCTGGTGCTGCACAACCGTCTTGCCGCTGCCGAAGGGGCCGGGGATGCACGCGGTGCCCCCTTTGGTCACGGTGAAGAACGTATCGATGATCCGCTGACCGGTGATCAAGGGGACTTCCGGGGACAGCTTTTCTTTGTAGGGGCGTCCCCGGCGGACCGGCCAGCGCTGCATCATGGTGATGTCCTTGATGCCCTGGTCCGTCTCCACCTGCACAACTACATCTTCAACGGTCGCCGGCCCTTGATGGACCTTGACCACTTTGCCCTCCACCCCTGGGGGAACCATGATCCGGTGTTCAACCAGGGAGGATTCCTGGACGACCCCCAGGATGTCTCCGGCCGCCACCCGGTCCCCTACCGCGACTCGGCTTTGCCAGTCCCACTGCCGCTCCCGGCGCAGGCCCGGCAGTTCCACGCCTCTAGCGATCCGGTCGCCGGTCTGTTCGTGAATAACGTCCAGAGGACGTTGAATGCCGTCGTAAATAGACTCGATCAAACCCGGGCCAAGTTCGACGCTCAAAGGCTCTCCGGTCAAGTAGACAGGCTCCCCGGGACCTAAGCCTGCGGTCTCTTCGTAGACCTGGATGGACGCCCGGTCGCCGCGGATCTCAATGACCTCACCGATAAGGCGGCTCTCACTGACCCGGACCACATCGTACATCTTGGCATCGCTCATCCCCTCGGCTACGACCAAGGGGCCTGACACCTTGATTATGCGTCCTGTTTTCATCACTGGCTACCCTCTTTTCCCGTTAAGATGTCAACGCCGACCGCCCTTTCCACGATGCGGCGGATCTTCTCCAGACCAATTCCTGTACTTCCCTGGTTGTTCGGGATGTATAGAATCGCCGGCAGGGGCCGGGCGGCAAATTCCTGGACGACAGGCAGCATTTCCTCACCGACGTTCTCGGTGATGAAGATCACGCCGTAGTCTTCCTTGCCGATCCGACGCAGGACCGCTGCCCCTTCCTGGCCGTCGCGGACCGGGAAAACCGACACGCCCAAAGCCTTAAAGCCCATGATGGAGTCATGATCGCCGATGACGGCCATCCTATGCATAGACATCACACAGCCTTTCCTTGATGGTCTCCTTCGGCAAGTTATTGATCTTCCCCACCATGATGAGCCTCACCAACCGGCCTTCCAGCTCCTTGGCCAAAAGGTAAGCTAAGATGGGCTCCGGCCCAAAGGCCACATACTTGGCCTGCCGCAGATAGGTCAGCAGGTACTCATCCACCAGGCACTCATAACCCGCCAATGTGCCGGTAGCCTCCAGCTGGCGCAGGCCCTCTTCCACGACGGCCGCGTAGTCCGTAGTGGCAAACTTCGGTCCGAAGGCATCCCAGGGCTCCCGGACGGCCTCTAACAAAAGGCGCGGGTCCACCGACCCATGGGGAAGGAAGGCCCAGCGAATGACGCCCGCCCGACTTCGTTTCAGCCTCATGGCCGTCTTAATATTGGTCAAGTCGATCAGCCGGCGCAGGTACCCCCGGAGGAAGTCAACCCGGGCGTTAGTGTAAAGATACTCGTACATCCCCCGATCGATGACCAGGTCGATGATCTGGGGATCCCCGGTGCTGCTGAACTCCTCTTGGGCTTCAGCCACCACCTGGCGATAAGCCGGCGGCAAATCGCTGAAGTCCCCGGCGGCCATGTCCTTCAGGCGATCGGGCGGGATGCACCCTAAGTCAACCAACAGATCATCCCGGTCGATGCCTAAGTGGCCCGCCTTCAACAGGACCTTCAGGTTTTGGAAATCATACCGGCTGCGGAGCAGATCGACGAGGTCCGGATCGGGGCTGAAGCTTCCCACCACTTGGTAGACCCGCTTTAGCTCCGCTCCCAGGATCTCCTCATAACGCTCCCCTTCTACTAGTTCACCCATCACCTCGGCATACTCCGTCTCGCTTAAGACCCTGAGGGCCGAGGCGGCATCCCGGGCATCGAGCATGCGGTCGATCTTGCCCCGATCCAAAAGCCGCGTCTCGAGCACCCGGATCCTGGTTACAGCATATGCGTACTTACCCTCTTGCCCCATCGGCCTCCCCCTCTAGCCTCATTCGAACAAGACCTCCGCCGCCAGCTGTTCCAACTCGTCCCGCTGGCTGGCAATGAGGGCTTCGAAGGAGCTGTTTATTTCCATCCGCTCTCCCTTGAGGATGAATCCCCCCGTCATGGGGCGGGCTTCCTCCGAGAGCTTCAGTTCACCTTTCTTGCCCGCCTGGCGCAGCTTCTCATTGACCCGCGTCAGGAACTTGCCGTTGAGTCGCTTCCGGTCCTTCGCGGCGACGATTACTTCTTCATCGCCAGTGACCACCGCTTGGAGCAGACGCTGCTCCATCCAAGCCAGGTATTCCTTATCAGGCAGATTGGCGAGCTTGCCCATCACTTGGGCGAACACCTCATCCACCAGTTCCTGCTTGGCCGCCAGGACCTCTCGGCGCAGTTCCAACTGGGCCAGGGTGATGATCCGGCGCGCCCTTTCTTGGGCCTGGGCCTCTCCCCGCTCGCGAATTTTAGCTGCCGCCGCCAGGGCCTTCCCAGAACCGGCGGCCCGCAGCTTTGCCGCCTCCTCCTCAGCCTCCCGGAGGATCGCTGCGGCCTTTTCCCGGGCCTCTCCCAGGATGCGCTCTTGCAGCTTGCCGGGGCTGGCCATTAAATAGTCACTCCCTGGAGCATGAGGAATGAAACAAGGAAGGCCAAGATGGCATAGAACTCGACCATGACGGCGAAGATCATGGCTTTAGCCAGCTCTTCGGGCCGTTTGGCCACCAAACTGACGCCCGTTGCCGCAACTTTCCCCTGGGCGATGGCCGAGGTGAGACCCACAAGTCCGATGGGCAGACAAGCCATGAGCAGGCTCAGACCAGTCTCCACGCTGATGGAGGCAAGACCCCCGCCGAGGAAGCCAAGCCGCTGGATGGTCAAGAAGCCGATCAGGAATCCGTAGATGCCCTGGGTGCCAGGGATAATCTGCAAGATCAAGCTCTTGGCAAACATGTCCGGGTCTTCACTGACTGCACCAGAGGCAGCCTGCCCAGTCAGTCCCACGCCAATCGCCGATCCAGTGCCTGCAAGTAGTACCGCCAACCCTGCTCCTAAGAGTCCCAACACTAGTCCCATTTCCATGTCTGCAAGTACCTCCCTCTAGTCTTCTAAGTAGACGTATTTGGTCTCGGGAGCAAAGGGGGCAAAGGCCCGCCCGCCTCCCTCATAGAACTTGCCGAAGAATTCCACGTACTGGAGCCGGCTGCAATGGACATAAGAGCCGACGACGCTGATGAAAAGGTTGAACAAATGGCCGCCGACTAAAATGATCACCGCTCCAATCGGCCCCACAACGGGCAGCTGAAAGACCATCATGGCCACCATGTTGATCACGTTGGCAATGATCCCCGTGGCCATCCCTAGGCCCAGCAGCCGGGAATAGGAGAGGATGTCGCTCAGGTAGCCGGTGACGTTGTACAAGCTGTAAAGTCCCGTTGCCAGCCGAGCGAAAATGTTTTTAGCCTCCCGTCCGCCAGTCAGGATGATGCCTATCGCGCTGATGACGGACGCCCACTTGGCAATGTTGGCCACTCCCGGATTTCCCTCGCCCACCGCCAGCCAGACGATGAGGCCGGCAACCAGCACCATCCACAAGGCCTGATCGTAGATGCCCGCCAGGACATCGCCCTTCTTCACGTTCTCATAAAAGCCCAAGACCATCCCCACATACAAGTGGATGATCCCAAGACCAAAGGACAAGATGAGAAAAGTGAGGGGCTGATCGAGGGGACTGAACCACAGGGGCCTGATGGTGATGATGTTGTCGCCCCACCAGCCGCCGGTGAGGGCTCCGGCAACGATAGTTGCCACTCCCCCAAGGAACAGGAGTTGGAAGGTCTTCTCCCCTAGGGGAGACATGTGCACTTTGCGCAAGAGAAGGAAACAGATGGCCGCCAGCATGATCCCGTAGCCGGCATCGGTCATGGCCATCGCGAAAAACAGGCCAAAGAAAAAGGCGACAAACCCGGTGGGATCGAACTGGAACCGAGTAGGCAGGCTGTAAAGTTCCATCAGTACTTCGAAGGGCCGGCTCATAGGGCCGTTGTTTAGTGCAACCGGGGTTTCCTCATCGGGCTCCGGGTCCCGCACCTGGACGGCCGCACTTTCCAGCCGCTCCTCCAACCGATCGACCACCTTGTCCACATCTTCTTCCTTGACCCATCCTTGCAGCAGGCAAGCCCTTTCGGTGCGCACCAGATTGGTTGCCGCAAGCAGCCGATCCCGGGCCAGCCCCAGGTAGTCATACAATGTCCGCAGCTGAAGCCGGTACTGGGTCAAGTCTTTGACCGCCTCCAGCACCTTGCCATACTCTTCATCGATGCGGGCCCATTCAGCCTGGCACTCCTGGTAGAACTCCTTGACCGTACCCTCGTAGCGGGGCAAGGCCGCCGGCATGAAATCATACCGGGCCAGGATTTCCTGAACCTTGTCCACATCATCCCGAGGGGCGACGACCACCAGCCGGATACGGTCCCGGTCCCTATCGACCTCGATCCAGCAGCTTTCAGGGACGACATCCATCAACTCGGATGCTCCCTCGGCTTCTCCCCGCAGGGCGATGCTGCCGATCAAGACGCGCACCCAGTCCGTCTCCAGGGGGGCGTCCAGGGGGATGTCCAGACTGAGCCAGGGCTCCACCTGCTCCATATTCGTCTGGAGCCTGCTCTTTTTGTTGCTCAGTTCCGTCAGCGTCTCATCTAGCTTGCGACACTCGCGGTAGATTTCCCCGTAGTCGAACTCGCCGATCCTTTCCAGTTCTTCCGCATCGATAGGCACTCTAGAGCCGGCGAACTGTTCGATCAGGGTCCTGGGGGGAGGAAAATGACGATCTAAAAAATCAAGGACATAACGGACTTCTCCCAGTTTGTCTTCCAAGGGGAGAAGCTCGTCCCCAGGGGTTTCCTTCATTACTTTAGCGTCTTCCTCTAGATCCTTCGGGTCTAGTTCTTCAATTTCAACAACGCCAAGCCTTTGTAGCTCATGCAGAAGCTTTTCCCGTTCGCTCCGATGGGCCGCGACCAGGAGGCGTTTCATCCGTGCTACTGCCATGGAATGCTCACAACCTTTTCCAAGAGAAGTTGCACTGCCTTCTCCTTGCGGGCAGCGGCCAGCTCTCGGAGCCTCGCCATCTCTTGGCGCCCTTCTTCCCTTAGGGCTTCCGCTTTAGCCGAGGCCTCTTTTTCCCCTTGGGCAATAAGGGCCTGAGCTTCCTCTTCCGCCCGAGCCTGCTGCTCCCGCACCTCTTCGTCTGCGTCTTTTTCTGCCGCCTTGATTAGTTCTTCCGCCTCCTTTCTGGCTGTGCGGATGATCTCTACCGCTTGCTTTTCGGTGCTCTCGATTTCCCGCAGGATCTCGATCGCCAGGGTAATCACCTCCTACGTCCAAGTTGCCCGGACAAGTGTGCATTTTTTCACTTTCGGGTGATTAGTGGCTTGCCGCCGGCAATTCGCGGCTCCTCCCCATATTCGCCATCTCCTTCCGTATCCCTCCCGACGATTTTGGGATCTTCCAGCACTAGAATGTCCAAATCCCCATAAAGGAAGCCGCTCCGTTGATGTATAAGTAGGACACAAACAGATGCGGAGGAGGGTTTCCCTTGTTTGACATCCCCACCCCAGCGCTGCTGGTGGACTTAGACGCGATGGAGGAGAATATCGAGCAGATGGCCCGCTATTTCGCATCCCGGAAGGCTAAGCTAAGGCCCCACGCGAAAACCCATAAGAGCCCATTTCTCGCGTGGAAGCAGCTTGAGGCCGGGGCCATCGGGATCACCTGCGCCAAGCTTTCCGAAGCGGAAGTCTTCATTCAATGTGGAATTAAAGATATTCTCCTGGCCAACCAGGTGACCCATCCGAAAAAGATCCGTCACCTGGCGGGTCTTGCCCGCCACAGCCGGATCATCGTGGCCTGCGACAGCGCAGCCAACGCCAAGGATCTGGCTGAGGCCGCCAAAGCAGCGGGGGCCTCCCTGAACGTCCTCATCGAGGTGGATGTAGGCCTCGGTCGCTCGGGACTTAGAACCAGCGAGCAGGTAATCGAGCTTGCCCGGTTCATCCAAAGCTCACCTAGCTTGAGCTTCCAGGGGATCATGGGCTATGAAGGCCACTGCGTGTTCATCAAGGATTTTGCCGCCCGCAAGGCCGAAGGGGAAAAAGCAAATGCCCGCCTGGTGGCCGTCCGGGATGCTCTCATCCAGGCCGGCATCCCCATCCACATCGTCAGCGCCGGCGGCACCGGCACCTACAACATCGCGGGGGATTTCCCCGGGATCACCGAGGTCCAGGCGGGATCATATCTATTCATGGACAGCCGCTACCTAGAACTGGGCCTTGGCTTCAAACCGGCCTTGACGGTCTTGGCCACCGTGGTCAGCCGGCCAGAACCCCACATCGCGGTCGTCGATGCGGGCAAGAAAGCCCTCACCGAGGAGTTCGGCCTGCCCCAAGCGACCCTCCCCGGGGCGGAGCTCATCCGCTTATCGGAGGAGCACGGGGTGCTAAAACTTGCTCCCGAGGCCCAAGGCCTAAAGGTCAACGATCAGGTCCAGCTCATACCCTCCCACGGGTGCACCACCATCAATCTCCACGACCGCTACTACGGCATCCGTCAGGGCGGCCTCGAGATTACCTGGCCCGTTGCCGCCCGGGGATGCTTCAGCTAACGCTGAACGGGAATCAGCCGGTGGGAGTTTTGCAGCACCAACACCTTGGCCCCAGGTCCATGTTTGGCTAAGGCCAAATCCAGGGCCTCCTGGGCGCTGTCCATGGCTTTAAAATGCATTGACCTTAGTTCATCGGGGTCCATCCGGGACTGGGCGCAGATGACTTCATGGTCGAGGAGGATCTTGGCCACACCATAAGCTCTGTGCTGACCTGGTTCAGTGACCCCTTCTTTGAGCACCTGCTCCATAACACCTTTGGGATCCTTGGCCTCTCTCATGCAGCGGCCAAAGACCTGGTTGTAGACACCCTCCTCCATGGGGGAGACCAAGATGATGGTCCCGCCCTTCTTGACGCAAGGCGTGGGATTGGCGTCCCCCGCGACGATGCAGACCCCTTCGGCAACCCCATGGTACAAGTTGCCGTCTTTCGGATAGCCCGAGGAGACGACGACAATGTCCGCCGGCTCATCGAAGGGCACCTTAAACATCACATCTGCGGACCGTCGAACCAGCTCCCGGTGGGCCGCTTCCACCTCGCCGGCGACCACGTCCACCAACCGCTCCTCCGGATCCACCGTGGCATTGATGAGCAGCCCCAGGTTGATCTTCCTCGCCATCTCCAAGGAGGCCAGGTAGAAGGGGTTGCCATCCAGGATCCCAAGGCCTGTGCGGGGATGCTCCAAAGTCTCAGGGGTGTGGGTGCTGGCGATGGTCTCAGCGCTGGCCACCCCAACGGAAATAGCCTTGCCCCCGCCGCTGTAGCCCGCGAAGGGATGGGGCAGCACCGTGCCGATCGCGATCTTAAAGTCGGCTTCGACGATGGCCCGATTGATCTTGATGGGATACCCCTGACTCGTCCAGCCTAGATCCACCATCGGGTCTACCCCTGCCTGGTGGTTGATGATGGTCGAGCGCCGACAGACCTCCTCCCCCAGCATCTCCACCAGCTCTTCTTCGGTCGCCGGGCGATGGGCCCCGGTGCCGATGCCAAAGATGAGGTCCTCCAACCCAACCCCCGCCGATTCCAGCTCCGCGAGCAGATGGGGGAGGATTTTTCTTTCTATGTTGGGCCTTGAGGCATCGGAGATGACGATAGCCACCCGCATGCCGCGCCGGACCACATCCCTCAGCCGCGGAGCGCCGATGGGGTTTCCAAGGGCCTTGCTGATGAGCTCGTCTTCATCGGCTGCGCCCTTTACATCAGGGGGGGACAGCACCCCGGCCAGATTAGCGTCGGGAACGTTGATGACGATCTGTTCATCTCGCCCGTAAGGGAGGGCAATTTCCATGCCGACCGCTCCTTTGCGTGTTCTTTGCCGATCTAATTCTTCCAGGGGGCCTGGATACCTTCTAGTTCATCAACAGATTAGGCAGCCAAGTGACCAGGGGCGGGAAGTAGATGGCCATGATCGTCACCACGATCAACGTGGCCCCAAAGGGGATCATCATCATTAAGGTCTTCTCCACCGGAATCTTGGCGATGGAGGCGGCCAGGTAAAGGGTCAATCCCACCGGCGGGGTAATAGTGCCTAGACAAGCCGCCAAAGTGACCACGACAAAAAAGTGCAAAGGATCGAAGCCCAGCTGTCTGGCAATGGGGATCAGGATGGGAATGGTCAGCATCAACGTGGGGGTCGTGGACATGAAGCAGCCAACCCCGACCAAACCAAAAACGACGATCACGAGAAGCATCTGGGGATTGTCGGTGATTCGGGTCATCAAACCGAAGACGTACTGGGGCAGCCGCTCCCTGGTCAGCACCCACCCGTAGAGCTGGGCCATGGCTACGATGAACATAATGATTGCCGTTTGAATGGCAACTCCCAAGCAAAGAGACCTTACATTCTCCCAGGAGATGGCCCGGTAAATGATAAAACCCAGGACCAGAGCGTAGGTCACAGCCACCGAGGCGGCTTCCGTTGGCGTGAAGATGCCGGAAAAGATGCCGCCGAGGAGGATGACGGGCATCAACAGGGGAAGGAGCGCCCTCTTGAAATCATGCCCCATTTGGGCCAGCGGCGCCCGCTCCTTGACAGGATACTGTCTTTTGACGGAGATGATGGCAACTAGGAGCAGCTGCAGAGCAGTAAACAAAAAGCCGGGCATGGCTCCCCCGAGGAACATCCGGCCCACGGACACACCCGCCATGGCCGCGGTCAGGACCATGGGGATGCTCGGCGGGATGATGGGGCCGATGACGGAGGAAGTCGCGGTCACAGCCACGGTGAAGTCCTTGTCATAGCCTTGCTTAATCATCTCGGGAATGAGGATTCCCCCGATCCCCGCGGTGTCCGCCAGGGCTGAGCCGGACATGCCGGCGAAGATCATGCTCACCAGGACGTTGACATGGGCTAGTCCTCCGCGGACGTGGCCAAGTAAAGAGTCGCACAAGTTGATTAGCCGTTCGGTGATGGTCCCCTGGTTCATTAGACTGCTGGCGACCATGAACAAGGGAATGGCCAGTAAGACGAAGACATTAGTTCCCTGATACATCTGCTGGATGGCAATCTCAAGGGGGATCCCCTCTCTGATCAGGTAGTAGACGCTGACGATCCCCATGGAGATGCCGATGGGAAACCCCAATACCAACAGGGCGATAAGTCCTAGGATAAGCAGGGTGGCCATGTTAATCCTCCTTTGCCGGGGTTCCTCTGAGCATGTAAACGACCATCAAGGCGAGTCCCAGGGGGATAGCCAGATACACGACAGCGATGGGGATGCGCAAGATGTCCGTCAAAGTGCCGCTGACAAAGCCGATCATGCGCCAGCCCACCCAAACCAGAAAGCCCAGGAAGACCAGGCAGAAAAGATCGACGATCCTTTGCCAGCGGGCAAGGTTTGTTGGCGATAGCACCATGTCAGCAACAGTCATCCGCATATGCTGATTATATTTCACCGCTACCGCGGAGCCGATGAAGGTGATGTAGACCATCAGGATGGAGGCCAGTTCGTCGACCCAAATCAGGGGTCTGTTCAGTCCGTAGCGGAAGACGACGCCAAAAAAGACCACCGTCTGCAGTAAAATGATCATCCCGACGCAGAAGTGCTCTAACACAGTGGTGAGAATGTCTGACCTTTGCTTGGACATGGTTCCCCTCCTTTCTTGGGCCGGGGGCCCAGGGCCCCCGGTCTACTCAACCGCGTCGATCTCTTCTACGAATCCCTTGGTCGATGGATAGATGGCGTAGATCTCATCCACCCGCTCCCGGACTAGATTGTAGAAGGGCTCTATGTCCACCCGAATGACTTCCATGCCGGCTTCTTCCAGTTTCGCGAGGTAGTCGGCCTCCGACTCCCAGGTGAGTTTGTTGTTGTACTCCGCGGCTTCTTCCGCCGCTTCCCGCAAGGCCTGCTGGTGCTGTGGCGACAGGCTGTTGAAGCGGCGGGCATTGGCCAGGAGCATTTGCACGTCGAAGCTCTGGTGGAGAAGATTGAGATATTTGTTGACTTCGTAGATGCTGTGCTCCCAGAAGTAGTCCAAGGGCAAGTTGGCCCCGTCGGCTACTCCTTGCTGCAAAGCCAGATACATCTCATTGAGGGGTATGTTCACCGGCGCTGCACCGAGGATCCGGAAGCCTTCCACGGAGGGCCGGTCGCCGTTGCGGATCTTTAGATTCTGCAAGTCCTCGGGGGTGCGAATGGGCACCCGGGCGCTAACGTGCCTGGGCAGCCGATCCCAGCGCTGGCTGAGGACCAGGACCCCTGCTTTTTCCACCTGTTCCACCAACCGCTGGCCGATAGGTCCTTCCATGACTTTATAAACATGCTCTTGGTCCCGAAACATGAAAGGGACCCTCATGACGGCGTACTCTTCGGGTCCCAGGTACATGGTGTTGGCGCTTCCCTGCAGTTCCAGATCAATGGCGCCCATCTTCACAGCTTCAATGAGTTCCCGATTGCCTCCCAGCTGATTGGCGGGGAAGACTTCAACGATGACTTCGCCGTTGGTCTTTTCCGCGACTAGCCGGGCGAATTCTTCTTGAGCCAGGTGAGTCGGGGAGTTGATTGGTGCGTTCGACCCGAAGCGCAAGCGAATGGGAGCTGCCCCTGCCGATAAAGCCACGGTGAGTAAAATTAGTGTGCATGCTAACAGTTTTCTTTTCACTCCATGTCTCCTCCTTTTTGATGTATTTACTGACAATTCCCCCTAAAAGTCCACCCTCAGGTGGACTACTCAGGCCGAATGGCTACCCTCAAGGCCTCAGGGCTGGTCGCCGCCAAGTCGAAGGCTTCCTTCCACCGGGCTAGAGGATAGATGTGGGACAACAAGGGCTTTAGGTTCACCTTCCCCTGCTCCACCAGTTTAATGGCCGTTTTCCAGGAGGTCCAAAGATGGGAGATCTCACCCTTCACATCGAGCTCTTTGACGATGAGCTGGCGGGTGTCGATCTGAGCCGTGATGCCGCCCCGGATCCCCCCGCCGCTAATCAAGACCCTGCCCCCGGGCCTGACGATGTCCAGGCTTTGGCTCACCGCATCGGGGCTTCCCGTGATCTCGGCAACCACATCCACCCCAATCCCCGTTACTTCCCGCACCACATCTTCCAAGCTTTCCCGTTCGATGTTGACTACGTAATCAGCCCCAAGCTCCTTTGCCAATCTCAGCCTCGTTTCCCAATCCCGCTCAAGGCCGCTGACGATGATCGGCCCTGCCCCTGCGGCCTTGGCGATCTGGAGGGTAATCAGGCCCCGCGCCCCCGGTCCTAAAATAGCCAGGGATTCTCCCGCCTGCAGCTCCATCCGTTCGATGATGCTGTGCGTTGACCCGGCCGTCGGCTCCATCAGGACCGCTTCTTCGAAGGAGATGCTGTCGGGCAGTTTATGGACGTGATCGGCAGGCCAGGCCACGTACTTCGCGAAGCCCCCGCCGGTGACGTAGTGGGCCCGCTGGTCCGCGGCCTTCATGTTGGCGCAGATGTTGATGCGGCCTTGTTTGCAGTTGATGCACCGGCCGCAGTAAAAGACGACGATCTCACAGACCACCCGATCCCCGATCTGGACGTTGTCTACCTCGGGACCCTTGTCAACCACCACCCCGGTGATCTCATGGCCGGTGACGGTCGGTTTGGATGGTCCTTTGATTCCTTCTTTGTCGGCATCGAGCCACTTGTGGATGTCGCTGCCGCAAATGCCGCAGTATTCGACCTCAATGATCACATCCTTCGGCGCGTACACATTCTGGCCTATCTTCGGCTCTGGTACATCTTCTAGTCGGTAGCTTCCATCGGGGTAGAGTACTAATCCTTGCAAGGTCATCCTCCTTAGTTGCTGCGATAGGTTTTGGGGAATATGTCGGTTCATTCGTTCCACCGCAGGGTGGTTCTTGCCGCTTCTTAGCCCCTAGTAGCCCCGACCTTCTTCGGAGGAGCTTTCACACCCTGGGGTTGGAATCGCCTCCCCTATGTCGCCGCGTTGTCTATTATCTGTATAATTCAATGTCAACGGCTATGCAGCCTCTCATCCCCCCAGGTTTTTATCAGCCCTTGTCGCTTTTTTGTCTCGTTCGGCCTCCTCTAAGACGGCACAGTCCAGTAGCGGATGGCATCGAATACATCTACGAGTGCCCGCCGGATGAAAGGCGATCCTAGGCCGTGCCGTTCAGATAGGTGATCCTTCGCTCTTCACAAGTACATTCCTGCATCTAATCTAAGATAGTGATTTTTTGTCGATTTCGCGTAGTATGGAAGTGCTATGAAGGGTGGGAATTTGGCGCTGGATCGGCTGGTCTCCTCGGCCGACTTCACCCCCTCAGTGAGCCATGGGGCTTGCCCGGCCATGTCCAAGGGGAATAATGATCACCACGTGGCTTTGCAGGTAGCCAAGAGGGTTCCGCCGACGAAGTTCAACAAGATGCCCGCCGCTGCAATGGTCGCCCGCAACAGCAGCTAGGAAGCCGCCGTTCATCCGCATC
>LSQX01201657.1_pt1 | contig 56764 bp, 52 predicted proteins | sample 654561 | NCBI WGS metagenome assembly LSQX01 (sample SAMN04489861, study PRJNA283612) | anaerobic digester metagenome | isolation source: 4 biogas reactors fed with cattle manure at either 37C or 55C with and... | place: Denmark: Kongens Lyngby | collected 2014 | reverse complement strand
CTGCCCTGAAATGCTTCATGGTAGTAAGAATCGGTACAGGAGCAGCCTGACCCAAACCGCACAAGCAGGCGGTAGACATAACCCGTCCCAGTCTTTCCAGCAGGTTCATGTCGCTGGCTTTGCCTTTACCCTGATTGATATTATGCATGATCTCATACATTCTCATGGTTCCCTCGCGGCAGGGAGCGCATTTTCCACAGGACTCATGCTCGAAGAACTTCGCTGTACGCTCGGCTACATCAACAATGTCCCGGGTTTCATCCATGACGAAGACTGCTCCGGAACCCAGTGTGGCTCCGACTTTCGCCATGGAATCGAAGTCCGCCGGGGTGTCCAGCAGGGATTCGGGAATAATCGCACCCGAGTTACCGCCAATCTGGACCGCTTTAAATTTCTTGCCTCCGGGGATTCCGCCGCCAAAACCGAAAATGATGTCCCTGATGGTGGTGTTGGTCGGAACTTCGATGAAAGTCCTGTTGACAACATCCCCGCTCAAGGTGAATATCTTGGTCCCGGGATAGCTGGGAGCTCCAATGGATTTGTACCAATCGGCGCCTTTCTCTATAATGTCGGGAACATTGGCAAAGGTCTCAACGTTGTTGACCACAGTGGGTTTGCCCCAGAGTCCGGATACACCGGGATAAGGCGGCTTGTAGCGGGGTTCACCGCGCTTGCCCTCAATGGACTCTATCAAAGCCGTCTCTTCACCGCAGACATAGGCTCCGGCACCCATACGCACTTCGATATCGAAATCTCCCAAAACCCCTTTATCCTTGGCCTGGGCAATAGCCTGTTTGAGAATATCGACTACATACGGATACTCTCCACGGCAGTAAATATATCCTTTGTTAGCACCCACCGCATATCCGCAGATGGCCATACCTTCCAATAGGCGGTGAGGATCAGATTCCATAATGATCCGGTCCTTATAAGTCCCAGGTTCACCCTCGTCGGCATTGCAAACCACATACTTCTGATCGGCAGCTGCCTGATAGACAAAGGTCCATTTCTGCCCCGCATTAAAGCCTGCTCCACCCCGTCCACGCAGGTTGGATTTTTTTACTTCATCGATTACAGCTAGCTGTCCCACACTACGGGCTTTCTCTAGTGCTTTATACCCTCCAGCATTAATGTAATCTTCAATCTTTAACGGATCGATCACCCCATAATTACGAAGTACGATCCTCAGTTCTTCTGCCAAAACCAAACCCTCCCTTCTTTACTGCAGTTGGGACAAGATCCCCGGAATTTTGTCGGCAGTAACATCCCTTACCGGCTGGCTGTTAATAGTAATTACCGGGGTCGACTGGCATTGTCCGACACACTCGGTGAACTCAAGGGTAAACTTGCCGTCGGGGGTCGTCTCTCCCATCTTGATACCCAGTTCCTTCTCTAATGCCGCCACCACTTCAGCCGCACCGGCGATGTGACAGGGAGAACTTTCACAAAGACGTATTACATAACGTCCTCTTTTCCCGATCTTGAAATAGGAATAGAAGGTCGCAACCCCGTACGCTTCGGCAACGGGTATCGAAAATACCCGAGCAGCCTCGGTGATAGCTTCTTCGGGAATGTAGTTGTACTCCCTCTGAATGGCGTGGTAAGCCTCAATCAGCCCACCTGAAACATTCTTGTACTGGTTGATGATGGTATTGATGTCCGCCATATAAGCACCTCCTTTCCATCATGTAGATAAGTCCGATACCTGATAATATCGATTGAGACTTAATGCGGGTCAACCTGAGAAAACCAGGCTCAAACGATCCGGAACTTTGATGATGTATTTCTACAGAAAAATTATAAGTCCTTTTTGAGGACACAACAATACTTGATTTTACGGCGGTAAAACCCAGTAAACACCACGGTTGACGGCACATCCCATTAAATGTTAAGTCCTTGTGAAAAAAATTGCTAAGTTGTATAATGAGCTTAGCATCAGATGAGTACGTGCAATTATCGGGACGGTAACATGTTCCCGGTGCTTCCAGAATCGAATAATTAAATATTGCCTGAGGGAAGGATTTTTTCTGACCCAGGGGCTGACCGGTAAATTGCCTGAGAACGAGGTTTAACCTGAGTTTGAGGGGAGGTGCGATTAATGCTGCATGTCAAGCTTATCCTGGGTTGTATTCAGGGTAAGCTTTAATTTTTGTGGAGGTGTTGGAAATGCCGAGCCGTTTGGGAGTAATAGGTATAGTGGTGGAAGACCTGGAAGCCGTTCCCCGGGTAAATCAGATACTATCCCATCACTCCCAGATAATTGTAGGACGAATGGGAATCCCTTATCGCCAGCGTGGAGTTTCAGTGATCTCGTTGATTATCGACGGGGACACTGATGAAATCGGTTCACTTACCGGTAAACTGGGTTCTATTAAAGGGGTCAGCGTCAAGAGCGCTCTGACGACGAGACAGTACCCCGATGGAGGTTAGATTGTGCGCTATTACAAATTACTGCAAAACCCGGACCAAGATTTCGTCAAAGAACAGTTGAATATCATTTTAACCGACGATCGCCCGGAGCTCCTGGAAGAATTGAGAAAGGAAGCCGACCAGGTACGACGGCGTTGGGTAGGAGATGCCGTTCATGTCCGCGGCATAATAGAATTCTCCAATTACTGCATCCGCAACTGCCATTACTGCGGCTTGAACCGCTCCAACACAAGGGTACAGCGCTACCGCATTCCCCCCGAGGAGATTGTCGAGATTGCGCGGGGGGCGGTGGCTATGGGTTTTAAAACCATAGTCCTGCAGTCGGGAGATGATTTTTACTACACCCGGGAAATGATTGCCGATATTGTACGGGAAATAAAAGCCACCGGGGCAGCTATCACTCTTTCCGTAGGTGAAAGGCCTACAGAAGACTACCAGGCCTGGCGTGAAGCCGGTGCCGATCGTTACCTTCTGAAGTTTGAAACCTCCGATCCCGAACTGTATAGACAACTCCACCCCGGTACCAGTCTGGCCGTTCGGCTGAGGTGCCTGCGCGATTTACGTGAGCTCGGCTACCAGGTAGGTTCGGGATTTATGATCGGGCTGCCCGGACAGACCTGTGAGGTCCTGGCACAGGACCTGCTCCTCATGAGAGCCCTGCGGCCGGAGATGGCGGGAATCGGACCGTTTATACCCCATCCGGCTACTCCTCTGAGCCGGGATTCCGCAGGGGACGTAACCTTGAGCCTTAAGGTCCTGGCGCTCAGCCGGCTGCTTTTACCCTGGGCGCACCTCCCGGCTACAACCGCCTTGTCCAGCCTGGAAAAAGACGGGCGGCGACTGGGGCTTACCGGTGGTGCCAATGTAGTGATGCCGAATATGACGCCGCCGGCATATCGCCGCCTCTATGAGATTTACCCTCACAAAGCCGAGGTTAAAGACAGCCCCTATAACCTGTACCAGGCCACCCTCGATTTGATTCGCGAGCTGGGACGGGAAGTAGCCGGCGACCCGGGGCACGGCCTGTCAGCAGAACAGAAGTCTTCATTATATAAGGAGGAATCATTTTATGACCACTGCCAACTTTATCAACGAGCAGGAAATATGGGCATTGCTTGATGCCAACCGCAATCTGCCCCGTGAGCAGATTGAAGCCATAATAGAAAAGGCCGCTCAGGCCAAGGGTTTGGAACCCTGGGAAGTGGCGGCTCTGATCCAGGTTGAAGACCCTGAGCTTTTGCAAAAGATGTTTACTGCCGCACGGCAGGTGAAAGAAAAGATTTACGGCCGGCGCATGGTGTTCTTTGCCCCGCTCTATATCAGCAATTATTGCGTTAACGATTGTGTTTACTGCGGGTATCACCGTTCCAATACCGAGATGGTTCGTCGCAAGCTGACGATGGAGGAAATAGCCCGGGAAGTCAAGGTGTTGGAGGAAATGGGCCACAAGCGGATTGCGCTGGAGACCGGTGAGGACCCGAGAAACAACCCCATCGATTACATCGTCGAAGCAATGAAAACCATCTACAGCGTAAGGGAAAAACACGGCAATATCCGGAGAATCAATGTGAATATTGCAGCTACCACCATCGACAATTACCGCAAGCTCAAAGAAGCCGGCATTGGTACTTACGTGCTGTTTCAAGAAACCTATCACAAAGAAACGTATGAGAAGATGCATCCCTCAGGCCCCAAGTCCGATTACGTGTGGCACCTGACGGCCATGGACCGGGCCATGGAAGGCGGCATCGATGATGTCGGTCTGGGGGTCTTGTTTGGGCTTTACGACTACCGCTTCGAGGTGCTGGGACTCTTGATGCACAGCAGGCATCTGGAAGAAAAATTCGGAGTCGGCTGTCATACCATCTCGGTTCCCAGATTGCGCCCGGCGGAAGGAGTGAACCTCAGTAACTTCCCTTACCTGGTAAACGATGATGACTTCAAGAAGGTTATTGCTGTTATCCGGTTGGCGGTGCCTTACACCGGGATGATTATGTCCACCCGGGAAAGGGCCGGTTATCGGGACGAGTTATTCGATCTGGGCATCAGTCAAATCAGCGCCGGTTCCTGCACGGGTGTAGGCGGTTACTACAAGGACAAGGATCAGGAAACTGAGGAAAGGCCGAATACCGCCCAATTCCAGGTAGAGGACGAGCGCACCCCCGAGGAGCTAATCCACAGCCTGTGCCTCAGCGGTTACATTCCCAGCTACTGCACCGCCTGCTATCGCAGCGGGCGTACTGGCGACAGGTTTATGGCTCTGGCCAAGAGCGGTCAGATTGGCAACGTCTGTCAACCTAACGCCATCCTCACCTTTAAGGAATACCTGGAGGATTACGCGGGACCGGAAAACAAAGCTTTGGGAGAAAAGGTAATCGAAGAACACCTGCAGGATATCGGCAATGACAAGGTCCGGGCTAGGACCAGGGAATACCTGAAATTGATTGAACAGGGGCGGCGCGATTTGTATTTCTAACAGAAATTGAGGTGAAATGATGCAGGAGACCCCCCGGGCCAATCGCCTGCACATAGCAATTGTAGGCAGGCGCAATGCGGGAAAATCCAGTCTGATCAACGCACTTACCAACCAGGATATAGCTCTGGTTTCCGAAGTTCCGGGAACCACCACCGATCCGGTTTTTAAGGCCATGGAGATACTCCCTATCGGCCCCTGTATGATTATTGATACCGCCGGGCTTGATGATACCGGTGAATTGGGAGAGCTGCGCGTCAAAAAGACTCTGGAGGTTTTGGACCAGGCAGATTTGGTTGTGCTGGTAATTGATCCTCTGCTGGGCATAACCGAATTCGATCTGGAGATTAAAAAAGAAATCGAAAACCGCAGAATACCCCTGATAGGGGTTGTCAACAAAGCGGATCTGGTTGATATCGATCCCGGCATTCTGGATGAACACCTGGGGCTTTCCCTGATAAAAGTAAGTGCCGCTACCGGAGAAGGCATGGAAGACCTAAAACAACGCATCATCCAGGAGGCGCCCTTTGATTTTGAAGAACCTCACATTGTGGGTGATCTGATTGAACCCGGTGACCTGTGCGTCCTGGTAGTCCCAATTGATTCGGCAGCCCCCAAGGGCAGAATTATTCTGCCGCAGGTGCAAACTATAAGAGATATCCTGGACCACGCAGCGGTTTCGGTTGTGGTTCAGGACACTGAGCTGCGGGAAACCTTGAATAAATTGAACGAAAAACCGAAAATAGTAATAACCGACTCCCAGGCTTTTGCCCGAGTAGCTGCGGATACCCCGGATGATGTTTGGATGACCTCCTTTTCCATCCTCTACGCTCGCTACAAAGGAGATTTGGCTGAACTGATTCGGGGAGCCAAAGCTATTAAATCCCTGCAGCCCGGTGATAAGGTGCTGATCGCAGAAGCCTGCACCCACCACCGCCAGCCCGATGATATCGGCAAATACCAAATTCCGCGCTACCTGGAACGGTTGGTGGGAGGGGAACTGGACTTTAGCTGGTCCAGTGGAATGGGCTATCCTGAAAACCTGGAGGAGTTCAAGCTCATCATTCACTGCGGTGCCTGTATGATCAACCGCAGACAGATGCTTAACCGCATCCGCAGGGCCCGGGCTAAAGGGGTCCCCATTGTAAATTACGGGGTATTCCTCGCATACGCCAACGGCATCCTGGAGCGGGCTTTGAAACCTTTCCCGGAGGTGGACAGGATATTTCGGGAATAGCCCGGAATACAATCAAGCAATCGGGAGGTAGTGGCATGTATTGGGAAAAACCAGGTCCTCAGAACACCGAAGATACCATTAACCTGGCCTTAAAACGCGGCCGGGAACTGGGATTAAAACATGTGGTCGTGGCCTCCTGCTCGGGAGACACAGCTCTAAAGGTGGTCAATCAGGGTTTCGATGTCACCTGCGTAACCCACCACGTAGGGTTTGCCGGTCCCGGCGAGGATGAGATGCCGATGGAAGCCAGGCAGGAGCTGATTCGCCTCGGGGTCAAGGTCCTGACCTCCACCCATCTCCTGGCCGGAGTCGACCGGGCAGTACGCAATCAGTTCGGAGGTGTTTACCCGGCGGAAATTATTGCCCAAACCCTGCGGATGTTCGGACAGGGAGTCAAGGTGGCCATTGAGGTAGCCGTGATGGCCAAGGATGCGGGTATGATACCCCACGACACCGAGGTAATATCCATAGGAGGAACGGTTAGCGGTGCCGACTCGGCCATCGTCTTGCTACCGGCCCACTCCAACCGTTTCTGGGACACCCAGATCAGGGAGATTATCTGCATGCCCCGGGTTAAGAAATAAGCCGGATGACGTCCCTCGGGATGCCGGAATAGCAAAGCATCCGAATTGACAGCCGGGGTTCCGGCCTGATTTCCGGTCAGGAAATCAAGCTCTCGTCTGCCACGGCATCGGGTATACTACCGCCTGGTGCGGGCGGATCAGGGTTCCGGTTGAGGCGTGGTATTTGAGGAAATTTGGCCCGTCTCTAGAAAAAGGTAACAAACCCCTTTCCTCATATTTCCCGGTTTATACGCGAAGAATATGAGGAAAAGGAGGTTGTCATAATGCGAATATTTGGCGGTGAACCGCGGAGGGGTTTCCACTTTGAAATGCTTACTATCCCCTGGGCATTCTTGAACGGCCTGTTCCTGGGCGGTTGGATCCTGCGGAAGGGCCGTAAGTTCTGGGAAGAGGGCCCCCGGGACTAATCCTCCATAACCCATCCGTGACCGGACGGAAAGATATGGCCGGCGGTTTTAGTTACGTATTTTGATGCGGGGTCCGGTCGGGAAATCAGACCTCATGTCCCCAGCCGGACTCCCGTCTCCAGTCTCACTTTATGCCCGGCCGGCGTTTATTCTCTTCCAGGATTATCCGGGTAGCCATCCGCGCTACTTCCCCCACCAGGGTCGAACACTTGTCGGGCATGCCGGCTTTGATAGCGGCCTCCACCTCTCCGGGGTCATACAGGTTAAAGAACCTTCCGAAGGCCTGTTTTTGAATATCGGCGCACCGGCAGGTCCCGTATTTCTCAACAAACTCATCGTGCAGCTTCTTGGCCAGCAGGTTGGCCCTAATCAGCTTCCTCTGATTGCTAAAATCCTTTTTCTCCCGGCCGAAGATATAGCTTATGGCCATCACCCCGCCGGAGAGCGCGCCACAGTGCCCGTCGCCGGTCAAACCCACCCCATCCGCCAGGGCGGTAGCCGCCTTGAAAACTGAGTTATCTTCGATGTCCAGAGCTTCAAAGACGCCCATCAGTGTACATTGGGGACAGCCCCCGTTTTTCATTTCATACTCTTTGGCTATTGTAAACGCCTTATTCAGAACCTCTTCCACCATCAATTCCTCCCCTCACCGGTCATCCTTCGCTCGATACTCTGCCAGACACATCAAGGATTCTTCCCCCATGATGCAGCAGGTGGGTTCCTATATCATGTTCCCCACCTTAAAACCCTCATGAATGGCTTCCATGGCTTTGCGGGGCTCCCGGGCATCGCCTATCAGGTGCACTTCGGGGGCGATCCCCTGCAATTGATTGAACAAATCGTTTTCAGGCCTCGACCCCACAGCCAGAACCACTGTGTCCGCCTTGATTTTTTGTACCGTGTTATCCGTCTCAACCACTACCCCATTTTCCTCAATGGCTGTTACCCTGGTAGATGTTTTTAGATCCACGCCATACCGCACCAGGTCGTGATATAACACCCAACGATTGGAACGGCCTACATCCTGGGCCACCCGCGGCTGCTGTTCAATCAAGGTCACATGTTTTATCCCCCGGGTACTCAACTGATAGAGCCTTTCCGGAGCCTCGACCTTGTGAACCATAAGAAATCTCAAGGTGTCGGCATCAATGGTCCCTGCATGGGCCAGGAATAAAGCGGTTTCACAGCCTACCGCTCCCCCGCCGATGACTACTATTTCATCTCCCAGATCCAAATCGCCCTTCAACACCTCCCAGGCCTGGACTACGTGATGTTTATCGGCTCCCGGAATCGCCGGGACCATGGGAACTGCGCCGGTAGCGACTACGATTGCTTCAGGGCCAAAATCCTTTACCTTCCGCCGATCGGCCGTCCGGTTCAGGGTAATGTCAACCCCTAAATCCTGCAGACGGTTAACCAGGTAGTCAACCAGGTAGCGGAAATCAGATCTCCCCGGGGGGACGGCCGCCAGCTGCAACTGGCCCCCCAGGCGGTCGGCCTTCTCCCATAGGGATACCTTATGCCCGCGCTCAGCCGCCACCCGGGCGGCCTCCATCCCGGCCGGACCTCCGCCGATAACCAGGACCCGCTTCGGCGCTACCGCAGGTACCGTCTCCATCTCCCACTCGTGACCGGCCCGGGCGTTGACCAGGCACTCGACAATACCCATCCCGAAGGTATGGTCCATACAGCCTTGGTTGCAGGCAATACAGCGGCGTATGTGGCTGATCCTGCCATCCCGCACCTTTAATGGCAGTTCGGGATCCGCGATCAATCCCCGCGCAATGGAGATCATATCCGCCTGCCGGTTAAGGAGTATCCTCTCCGCCATCCTCACGTCATTCAACCGGTTGCTGGCCACCACTTTAGCATTTACCGCTCTCTTAATGGCCTGAGCCAGATAGACGAAGGCCCCCTCCGGAACATTCATGGTTATCTGCGGCACCCGGCTCTCATGCCAACCACCGGTAACATTGATCAGGTCCACTCCGGCCTTTTCCAGTTCACGGGCAAAGGCAACTATCTCCTCATGCGGCGTGCCCCCGGGTACCAGTTCATGACCTGCCAGGCGGATGCCCACCGGGTAATCATCTCCCACCTGCCGCCTAACCTCCCGCACCACTTCCAGTCCAAACCGCATGCGGTTTTCCAGGCTCCCCCCAAACTCATCACTGCGGAAATTGGTAAGTGGCGACAGGAACTGGCTTATCAGGTACCCGGCGCTCCCGATGACCTCTACCAGGTCAAAGCCGGCTTCTCGGGCTCGGCGGGCCGCCTGACCGAAGCTGGTTATTACCTGGTATATCTCGTCTGTTGACAACTCTCGGGGCGTCTCCCGGGTGAGCGGAGAATAGACCGGCGAGGGAGCCACTGACTGGACTCCGGACAAGAATGAAAAGGAGTAACGCCCCGCCTGGAACAGTTGGCAACCGATCTTGCTCCCATACCTGTGTACCCGGGAGGTCAACACCTTAAGCTGGGGGATGTATTTATCATCGCTCACGGATATCATGCTGCTGTATCCGTGATGGTCTATCTGACATCCCCCAACCATAATCAGTCCGGCACCACCGCGGGCCCGTTCTTCATAAAAGCGGTAAATCCGTTCGTTGGCATAACCATTATCCGTATATGACAGGTGCATGGCCGACATAACAATACGATTCGGGATTTCCGTACTCCTGACGGTGATTGGCGTTAGAAGTCTCACTGGCTAAACCTCCCCATTCATTATATGTCTGTATATTCCTGTGTCGTATTTGTTCAGCGCCAATCATATTCATTCCTTTATTTCATATCAGAAGTTTACTTCCCCGGACCAATCTGCTCTTCCCTGGCCAAAGTGAATATGATTCAAATCGCGCACGCGGTTGTAATCAGTAAACTGTTCTAACCTGGTAGAACGGTAGAATAACAAATAACCTTGGTAAGGGAGGGGGCCAAGGCCCCCTCCTGCCACATCACCGTGTTCACCGAACCTCTTAACCTGGCAGCCTTTGGGGACCCGGACTTAGTCTCATTGGTACTTGTAAGCATGCCGGAGGTTTGCCGGGGACATCCCTGTCTTAAGCTAACGGTTAGTATCTTCATCACCTTGGAAACTTTCACCCTTCCATGCCCGGGAACTTCAATAGCAAAACCAGGGAACCCGCAGATCCCCTGGTTTTTTGCCTGGTTATACTTTTGTGTTATTCTTCGTCGAACAGGCTGATATCCATGTTGGCGGTGAGCCCCTGACTGGTCTTCAAGACGTGGGCCAGGCTGTTAACTCTGGGTATCTCATAGGTAAAGAAGTATTTCAGGGTTATCAGCTTGCCACGATAGAATTTGGCGTCGCCCTCCGACGGCTGATTCTGCAGGGCCCGGTAAGCAATAATCCCCTGCAGGAGCCACTGCCAACCGATGGCCAGCAGGCTGGTCATTTCCAGATAAAGATTGGCATCCGCCAGGAACTCCTCAGGACCCTTCTCCTTCCGCACTTCAAGTAGGTAGGAAGTGACATCATTCATGACCTCCAACCCTCTGGCAAGTATTTCGGCCTGGGTTTTGAGTTCCGGGATCTCGAGGGCCTCGGCAATGGTCCGGTTAACCTCCGCCATAAACAACCGGTAAGCCTCACCCTTTTTCATGGTAGTCTTGCGCCCCAGCAGATCCTGGGCCTGAATCCCGGTCGTACCCTCATGGATGGGGTCGATGCGAATATCACGGAAATGCTGTTCGACCGGAAAGTCCTGGCAGTACCCGTACCCGCCCAGGCACTGCATGGCCGCACTGGTAGACAGTATACCGTATTCCGAAGGGAAGCTTTTCACAATGGGTACCAGGAAATCCACCAGGAGATCATGCTTCTCCGGTTCCACCCCCACCTTGCTGAGGTCAACATACTTGCTGAGCTGCAGCGCCAAGGACAGACCGCCCTCGCAGACCGCACGTTGGAAGAGCAGCATCCGGCGGATATCGGCGTGCTCAATCAACGGCACCTGTGGGGTGGAGGGATCCTTCTGACTGGCTTTCCTTCCCTGCAGGCGCTGTTTGGTGTATTCCAGGGCATCGTAGTAGGCAGCGGTGGCCTTACCTACAGCCCCTATCCCTACACCAATGCGGGCTTCGTTCATCATCTGGAACATGTAGGAGAGTCCCATATGGGGCTCACCCACCAGGTAGCCGTGACAGTCGTTGTTTTCCCCCATATTCAAGGTACAGATGGGAGAACCCTTGAAGCCCATCTTGTGCTCAATCCCGCCGCACCAGATGTCATTTCGTTCCAAGCTCCCATCCTTGGCAAAGCGGTACTTGGGAACCACAAACAGGGATATCCCCCTTACCCCGGCCGGCGCTCCCTCGATCTTGGCCAGCATCAGGTGAATGGTATTATCGGCGGCATCGGTGTCACCGGCTGAGATAAATATCTTCTGGCCCTTTATCTTGTAGTAACCCTCACCGGTATCTACAGCCGTGGTCTTGATATCGGCCAATGAACTCCCGGCATCGGGTTCCGTCAAGGCCATGGTTCCCTGCCACTCACCGCTTACCATCTTCTCCAGGTATAAGTCCTTCAATTCCTGAGAACCGAAGTTAAGAATGAGGTTGGCCGCTCCGGTGGTAAGAGCCGGAAACCCGGAGAGCCCACAGTTGGCCGCCGCCATGATCAGGGAGTTGACGAAGGTAATAAGGAGCGGCACCTGCTGTCCTCCATCCTCATAGGACCAGTTGGCGTTGATCCATCCTCCCTCACCGCACATCTTCATGAACTCGCGGGTGGCCGGATGGACCTTGGCCTGGCCATCTACGTACTGCGGCGGGTTCTTGTCAAGTTCCTGGTACAGGGGATAAAGGAAATCGGTCCCCATTTTCCAGATGGTATCGATAATCATATCAAAGGTTTCGCGGCTGTGATCCTGGTAGAACTCATATTGGGTAAGCTCTTCGGCATCAAAAACCTCATACAACATGAACCTGATATTCCTCTTGCTTGCAAACTGTTCTGCCACTAACCTTACCTCCTATCCTTTTACTGTTGCCTCGAATACTGCGTTGATGATAGCCATGATTCTTGCAAGTCCGACCTGAATTTAATCCCTTATAGCCCGTCAACTATCGCCTCCCCGCTAAGCATTATGCCCTATACTTACTCCCCGACCAAACCGCAATTAAATCAAATGCAACTACCCACTATCTGTATAGCCTGACCCCGGTAAACCAAGACTGCGGAGCGGTCCAACAGCCTACTTCCTCCTCCCCACCTCTACTGCCGGTTACCTTCGGCATCACCCGGCAGAATGGCGTCCAGTTCGTAGCTGTACGGTTTTATATCCAGCAGGGGGCTCCGATCCAGAGCATCCATCCCTCTCACCACCAGACGGTTGCCCTCCCGGCTGATCAGGTCCACCAGATCAAACGCAATCGGGTTGGGACGGTGGGGAGAGCGGGTGGCAAACACCCCCCGCACCCGGTCATCCCCGGGGGTGGTCGTCAAAAACTGGTCGCGGGTTCCGCGGTCACACCAGTACAGTACAATCAGGTGGGAGTGTTTATCAATACCCTTAAGTCCCTCCGCAAACTCCGGAAAAACCTCGATCTCGGATATGTCCAACTGCAGCCGCCCCTGACGGGGGGCCTGCCCCTGCTCCTTATAGGGAGAGTGAATAACCCCAATTGGCTTCAACTGCATGGAATCGCCTCTTCAGAATCCGTTTTGGCCTTTATTCCGCCAGCACCAGTTTTTCCAGTTCCAGCGGCTGGAGCTGCCGCCCGTCCTTATAGGCTCTCATATTGCCGCCGGAAATCTCGTCAATCAAAATTATCTCCTGGTTCTCACCTGCGCGGCCGAACTCAAATTTAATATCGTAGAGTTCGATTCCCCTACGGGCCAATGCATCCTTGACCAGCCGCCCGGTCCTCCGGGTCAGATCTTTTAATGCCCGGTATTCACTCCGAGAAAGTATTCCCAACATCTCCAGGGCATCTTCGGAAATGGGTGGATCTCCGCGCTCATCATCTTTCAGGGTGATCTCTACAAAGGCATCCAGGGTCTGCCCTTCCTCCACATAGGCACCGTACCGGCGATAAAAGCTGCCCACTGCCCGGTAGCGGCAGATCACCTCCAAACCTCGGCCAAAAACGGTGGCGGCCTTTACCGTCATGGCAGCATTCTCAATATCTGCATCCAGATAATGGGTAGGAATCCCGTTTTCCTGCAGCATCTCAAAAAAGAACTTGGTCAACCTGAGGCCGGCCCGACCCGCACCTTCCATGGTCAATCCCACCGTGTTGGCTCCCGGGTCGAATACCCCGTCTACACCCGTAACCTCATCCTTGAACTTCAATAAATACCTGCCATCCCCCAGGTCGTAAACGTCTTTGGTCTTACCCGTATAAACTTGTCTCATCGCCTTAATCCCCTTCAAGCATTATCGACGATTATTATTATACCGGATGGCCGGCGTTGACAAAAGGTACTGCATTCCCGGCAGCCGTAATTACCTGGTGCTTTATGGAAGGAAGGATCAGACCCCGGGCGTGGAGAATAACTCCGTAGTTGCACCGGGACTATCGGGTTTTGGGAAAGGAGAAAATCATGCTGGAGAAAGCAGTGAAGGGCCCGGTTAAAGTTTACCGCTCCGGCCGGAGTGTAGGCGATTTTGTACCCTACCATGTTCATTTCTTTCTGGTGGAGGATGTATTGATCGACACCAGCTGTACCTGGGTGAGAGCCGAGATCCTCGACGCACTGGAAGGGGAATCCATTTCCCGCATAGTAAACACTCACCACCATGAGGACCATATTGGAAACAACCGGGCCGTGCAGGAAAAATTCGGGGCCGATATTTACGCTTATAAAAGCGCCCTGCCTTTCCTGGAGAATCCAGGAGCCCTTAAACTTCTGCCTTACCAGCTTCAGGTATGGGATTATCCCGAACCGTCACAGGGGCGGCCGCTGGAGGATCATTTCCAGGCAGGGAGGTACAGGTTCGAGGTCATTCATACCCCCGGGCACTGCGACACCCACGTCTGTTTTTACGAACCGGAGCAGCGGTGGCTCTTTACCGGGGATGTTTTCTGCGGGAAGGGGTTCAAGTACCTGCGAGCAGACGAAAACTACCATCTGATTATCGAATCCCTGAAAAAGCTGGCCCAACTCCCGGTGGATACAGTTTTCTGCAGTCTTATGGGCGTGGTCCCCAACGGGCAGGAGGCACTAATTGCCAAGCTTGACTTCATGCAGCGGCTGCGGGACCGGGTTCTCAATCTTAACCGCCAGGGGCTCTCTCCGGCGGAGATTCGCGCGGAAGTGCTGGGCGAGGAGGAAGCCATGACCCGGCTTACAGCGGGACATTACTCCAAGCAAAATACGGTGGACAGCATCCTGGGAATCCTTTAAACTACTTCTCTTCCTTCCTCTTTCCGGCTGACAGCGAGGGACCTGACCGTGACCGCATCCATTCTCCCAGGAAACGCCTAATCACAGAAGTACTGGGCGCGAACCGCAGTTTGAGCTTTGTTTCTTCTTCCGTAGAAACCTTAAAATATGCCGTTAAGCAGGGCTGTTCACTCTGATAATGGCCGCCGGGCAGCCTATAGACGGCCCCGTCGCGGCCAGGAAAGGTTTTTGAAGATCCGGTGCCCGGAAGAAAGTTTCACCCTGTGACCAGCCGGCCTACCGGGCAACGGCACTGTGAATACGAACCCAGAAAGCGATAATACGCTGCTCTACCGGACAGTTCGTGCAAAGCCTCCGTTATTCGTGGTTCCTGACTTCCCCCTTCAATAACGGCATAAAAAACGTAGTCATGATTAACCAGACCCCCGGGACGTGACTCTAAGCAGGAGAGGTTTACCTCCCTCCGGGCGAAGACCTCCAAGGCCCGGTAAAGAGCCCCGGGCATATCCTGGAGGCCAAATAGGATCGAGGTTTTGTCGCCTTCGCTCCGGGGAGCCCTCTTTATGTTGATGAAGGTGGTCTGGTTTTCCTCATTATCCTCCAGGGAACTGGCAATAACACACAAACCGTAAACCTCTGCTGCCCGGTGCGACCCGATGGCGGCGGCTCTGCGCTGTTCCTGCCTGATGTAGCTGGCCGCCTGTCCGGTGCTGTTTACGATCTCCCGACGAGCGTTGGGCAGTTCCCGGGCCAGAAATCCCTGGCACTGCAGGAATGCTTCCGGTTGCGAAATGATGAGCTCCACCTCAGCCAGTTCTATTGGCTCCTTCGCCATGAGGCAGTGTCTCACCGGCAGGACGCACTCCCCGCCGATGAACAGTTGGTGGCGCAGCAGGTTATTCATAGTAACCCCGATTGATCCACCCAGGCTGTTATAGAATGGGACCAGGCCTTCTTCAACCCTGCCCTCACTAACCATATCAAATACCCGGCCAATATCAGGAACGTAAATCAGCTCGGATGTCTCCTGCCAGTAATACCGCGCAGCATCCTCGGAGTAGGTGCCGGGAGGTCCCAATACCGCGTATCCACTCATACTGCATGCCTCCCCACCGCAGCAGCTATCCGTGACACTTCCAGCATCATCTCCCGGAACTGTTCCGGAGTCAGAGCCTGCTGCCCATCGGACATGGCTTTTTCCGGACAGGGATGCACTTCGATCATCAACCCGTCGGCACCGGCAGCTACGGCTGCTTTGGCCATTGGTGCCACCAGGTGGTTGTGGCCGGTAGCATGACTGGGATCCACAATAACCGGCAGGCAGGAACGGCTTTTAACTACAGCGACCGCCGACAGGTCCAGGGTATTGCGAGTCCAGCGTTCATGAGTGCGGATCCCCCGCTCGCACAGGATTACCTTTTCATTACCCCCCACCATGATGTATTCGGCGGCCAGCAGCCACTCCTCGATGGTGGCCGCTAAACCCCTCTTGAGCAGCACCGGCTTATCTATGGTCCCCAGCTTTCTCAGCAGCGGGAAGTTCTGCATATTGCGGGCTCCAACCTGTAGGACATCTACATATTCAGCCATTACCTCAACATCCCCGCTGTCCATAACCTCACTTATCACCGGCACTCCCAGTTCCCGGCCTACCCGGTGAAGCATCTTCAGCCCCGGCAGTCCCAGCCCCTGGAAGCTGTAGGGAGAACTGCGAGGCTTGAAAGCTCCCCCGCGAATCATCTGGGCGCCGGATTTGATCACAAGCCTGACCGTCTCTCGCAACATCTGCTCGTCCTCGATGGCGCAGGGTCCGGCTATAACTGCCAGGGGAGCATCCTTCCCGATACGCATCCGGCCAATGCTCACATCATTTTCGGCACCGGCGGAACACATAGCTTTGATTCTGTTATCGGCCAACAAAACCCCATTTTAACCCCTCCTAAGCTTTTAATATATATAAAGGCCTCTCATCCTGCCAAGGGACGAGAGGCCTGCTATCCGCGGTACCACCCTTATTGGGCACGTTGGTGCCCCACTCTATGAGGTACGGGATGAAACAACAAAGCCTTTGGTCCACAAGGGACGAAAGGCTTTTCCTTTCGCTATACCACCCTTATCGGGGTAAGCCAAGGTACGGGATGACATCCGATACCCCCTTCCTTTTAACGGCGAAAGCTCCGCCCTAGCCTACTTGCACCATGGTTTCAGCCGGGAGTTCCAGAGGGAACTTCAGTTCCTTCCTTCTGGAGACGCTTCCAGTCGCGGCATCTCCTCCCTGCGAGAAGTACCCAGAACCTACTTTCCTCTTTCATTACTTCTATTGCTATGAAATTGATTAGATTCTATCATATGCTCTAAAACCATGTAAAGTCCCAGCAGTGAAAAAATTTTTCTGAGAATGAATTGGGCACGGTAACACGTAATAATTGGCGCCTTCCTGAGACATGCTATGAGAAAACGAAAGGAGTAAGGAGGATGGATCTCGACAGGTTGACTGAAATCATGGAATCATCAGACGCCCCCGCACTGGTTCACAATACCGCTGCGATAAGGGTTGAATCAGTAAGTGGCAGTTCGGCCCGCATCCGTTACCTCAACAGCAACCAGGAAGCGGTAGTCCCGATATCCGAGCTGGTGGAAGTGGACCTTCCCGACCTGGAAGACCAGTACCCTACCGGGTGGCTCAGCCGGCAGTCTCCGGTAATAAGAGCGTAAACACCCACATCCGTCTGCGTTATGAAACCGGCGGCCCTTCCTCAACAATATGGCCGCCGGTTTGCTTCGAATATATGACGCGGAGGGGCCGTGCGGCCCCGGATGCCTTACATTACCTTCATCACCGGCGCTGGTCCAGGGGCAGGTAATTCTTCCTTTTCGCAACGCTCTTATAGGCCGGTCTGATGATTTTCCCTGCATTAACCAATTCTTCAATGCGGTGCGCACTCCAGCCGGCGATTCTGGCGATGGCAAAGAGGGGAGTATAAAGCTCCTGGGGGATGTCCAGCATCCGGTAGGCAAAACCCGAATAAAAATCCACATTGGTGCTGACGCCTTTGTATATCTTGCGAAACCTACCGATAACCTGCGGGGCCAATCTCTCAACTTTTTCATACAGCCGGAATTCATCTTCCAGCCCTTTCTCAGCCGCCAGCCGAGCTACCTGGTTTCTGAGAATGATCGACCGGGGATCGGAGATTGAGTATACTGCATGTCCCACCCCATATATCAGACCGCTGCGATCGAAGGCTTCCTTGTTCAGCAGTTTGGTGAGATAGGATTCAATCTCATCATCATCGTCCCAGTCACGTACATGCCGCTTCAGGTCCTCAAACATCTGCACCACTTTAATATTGGCTCCCCCATGGCGGGGTCCTTTAAGCGATCCTAAGGCTGCCGCAATCGTCGAGTAGGTATCGGTCCCGGACGATGTCAGTACGTGGGTAACAAAAGAAGAGTTGTTCCCTCCACCGTGTTCCGCATGAAGCACCAAAGCCAGGTCAAGCATCTTGGCCTCCAGGGGTGTATATCTGCTGTCCGGTCTGAGCATATGAAGGATGTTTTCTGCCAGGCTCAAACCGGGGCGAGGGCTGTGCAGGTACATGCTCTTGTTGCGGTAGTAATGGCAGTATGCCTGATACCCGTATACTGCCAGTGAAGGGAAACAGGCAATCAACGATAAGCACTGCCTTATTGTATTCTTCAGTGATGTGTCGTCCGCCCGCTCGTCATAGCTGTAAAGAGCCAGTACACTCCTGGCCATCACTATCATCATATTCCTGCTGGGAGTTTTCAAGATTACATCGCGTACAAATTCCTCCGGCATTTTCTGCCGGGCTGCCAGCAGCTGTTTGAACCCCTCCAGTTCCTCCCGGTTCGGCAAATTGCCAAACAGCAGCAGATAACAGGTCTCTTCGAAACCGAAGCGTTCTTCCCTGAGAAACCCTTCCACAATATCGTTGATATCGATCCCCCGGTACATCAGACGGCCTGGTACTGGAATTATCTCATTCTCATCGATTATATAGGAGTGCACCTCACCAATCCGGGTCAGGCCCACCAGCACCCCGCGGCCATCAACATCGCGCAGGCCCCGCTTAACAACATACTTCTTAAAAAGATAAGGATTTATGAAGCTGTTTTTCCGGGCCAGTTCGGTCAATCTGGTCAGTATTTTCTCGTCATAATCCTGAAAACTATGAATTGCCATGCTGTCTCCTTGGTTGCTCGATGATAAATTGCTTACCATCTATTTCACCAGTTTGCCGCCTGTTTTTCAAGCTTTCCCGGAAGTTTTTCTTGGGCCGTGCTTTCCGGTATCACTATACACTGTCTCCAGGGATTTTTGCTTCTGCAAAACTATGCATGGTACAGTAAAATAGAATAAGTGCAACAAATTACAAAGGAGCTGACCATTATGGCGGATTTTAAGCATCTACTCATTAACAGGGAAGACAAGGTAGCAATCGTAACCCTGAACCGGGCGGAACATTTCAACACTTTGAATCATGAAGTATGGCAGGAAATCCATGATGCCGCCCAGGCGGTGGAGGACATGGGTGATATCCGGGCTGTGGTCATCAACGCTGCCGGGGAGCACTTTTCCGCGGGTCTGGACGTTAAATACCTGGGGGAAGGCAGCTCGGAGGCCGTACTTATGAAGGCCAACTGGCTGCAGTCTATTTACACGGTGTGGGAAGACTTCCCCGTTCCGGTTATTGCGGCCGTACAGGGGATCTGCTACGGTGGGGGCACGGAGTTCATCCTGGCATGCGACATCAGGGTAGCGGCTTCCAATCTACGCATTGCTATTCCTGAAGTACGCTTTGGCCTGGCACCGGATATGGGGGGAACCACCCGCCTGCCCAAGCTGGTCGGCGCCGGTCAGGCCAAACGGCTGATTATCGCCTGTGAGGAAATAGACGCCTACGAAGCCAAAGCCATCGGCCTGGTAGAAGTTGTCGTGGAGCCGGATAAGCTGATGGAGGAAGCCATGAGATTGGCCAACAAGATCGCCGGCATGCCTCCGGTAGCGGTGCGCATGGCCAAGAAGGGCATCAACCTGGCGGTGGAAAGCAGCCGTATGGCCGGTCTGCTTTTCGAAGGCGCTCAATCCGTATACTGCTGTGGCACGGAGGATATGAAGGAGGCCGTACGCGCGTTCTTCGAAAAGAGAAAACCCGAGTTTCACGGCCGTTAACGGTAACCTATACTTAGATGGATAGAGAAGACGGGAGCACCGGGTAGCGACGCCCCTGATGCTCCCGTTTTCCATTTCATATTTACCTGGTGCTGCGGTACCTCCCTTCCAGCTCTTCCACCCATCCCAAGTTCAGCAGCCTACGCAGGTGGGTGTAGACGTGGACCCTTTCGAAAAAGGCCTGGACCAGTTCGGCGGGCTGGTATCCGTAAAGAAACTTCTGGGCGGCAATCTCCTCCAGTGTATGGGCGTTCCGCAGGTATTTCATCAGCTTTTCCTCACGCTCGAATATTACTTCCAGGTACCGGTCAAACTCTTCGTCAATATTCTTTTCAATCAGGGAGCGGTGTGAAGATACCACCACCTGGGGTTTTAGAGCCTTCAATCGCTTTATCGAAGCTATAAAATCATCTACATCGCTGGTTATGTTGCCATACCAGGGACCGGTGGGAGTAAGGGCCACATCGGCTGCAAACAGAATCCTTTCCTTTTCTATCCAGAAGGAGTAGTGTCCCCTGGTATGACCAGGGGTGTGCAACGCCTGCACGGTCGTATTCCCAAGCTCCCACTTGTGTCCCTCCGTAAACAGGTTGTCTGTATGATACTCCCGCCAGTCAAAAGCCTTGAATATCCAGTCCTGAACCGCCTGCCCGTCAAGGACCTGAAAACCGTACCAATCGATGTAGGTCTGGCGGGAGCTTATTCCCTCTGCATCTTCTCGGGGCACGAAGAGCTTGGCCCGGGGGAAAAGCCAGTTGAACATTACATGGTCTTCGTGAAAATGCGAATTAACCAGATAGTCCACGGGGATATCCTTAAGGGTATCGACATTCCCCCGGCCAAAACCGGCATCAATCAGGAGTATCCGCTCATCCTCCACCAACAATGAATTGGCCACCAGCAGTTTTACATCAGTCGAAGCCTTAACCATTTTTATCCGGTCTGTAATAGGTATCAGCATTTGCTTCTCCTTGGATCTTCTTCAGCTCTTGTAATCTACATCTTCTCTGAATTGTCGCTTAATCCCTTTTTACCGCAGCCCTGATTATGCCACCCATAACAAACCCCCTCATAAAGAAACTAGGACCGCCAACCGATCCTTAATGACAAAACACCAATTATCTTAATTCTACCGCGGAGCGCAATCGCCATGATCCTTCGTGGAGGGCTCCCCCAACAAATAATGGTGCGGCATCGTTTTAACTGCATCCAGTCCGGAAATAGTAGTCCAGAATTTTCTGCCCGTAGGTCCGCCCGTCAGCAAACGCTGCGGCGAAAGGATCCGGCATATTTTCATAATAGTACGGTGCTCCTCGTGGATAGCCGGGTACCGCCCACCTGCCCCCCAGATCCTCCCAGTTGGGGGCGATCCCTTTGGTCACCAGAATGTAACGGGGGCTCAACAGGTCAACTCCCGGCGGCAGGTCCCGGGTAGTGGCATATGCATACAGGTGCTGCATTTGCGCTTCAATTCCAGTAGCCGGCTTATCGAAGAATGCCCCGTGCTTCCCCTCAACAAACCAGACCCGGGAAGGATTGGCTCCTCTAAGCAGTTCATCCGCGGTTGCTGCTCTGCCGGTGGCCCCCAAGCCGCAATAGTTGTTCTGCTCAGGGGTCACCAGCCCGCCGAATCTCCACCATCCGGTTTCATGGGCGGCCTGGAAAAAAGCAATATCACCGCGTATACCATACTGCTGCCCCTTCTCCAGATAGAGCCGGGCGATTTTGTAATAGGTGCAGGCCACAAAATCAAGGATCTGATCCCTCTCAGCCGGTGACAACTGCCTTAGCTCCGCCGAGCTCCTGTTCAATTCCAAAGTCAGGCTAACCACTTCTAGGGATGTAACCTCACAGTACTGACCTTCCACGCTGTCCCGGGCTCGGCTGATGTACCTGGCGGATTCGGATTCGGTTATTCCGGGATAAATCCGGGGAGCCACTGCCTCGAAGGCCACACGAGCCATATCGGCGGGACCGGCCTGGGACCATCCCATTATCGGAATCCCCAAATATTCGTGCGCAGGGGGCTCCGGCATGGACGGCTCTGCCGGGGGCTCCTCCGGCACCTCCGGTGGCGCCTGGGCTCTTTTTATGTGTACCTGACGGACATCCTCATACCATTTAACTTCCATTCCCAGGTACTCGGTAACAACACGTATCGGTATCATGATGCGTCCATCGACTATCACCGGATCCACATCGGACGGCACCTGAATATCATCCACAAAAATCAGGGGACCGGCAAGAGAGTGTCGTTCAGATAGCGGCGGCAGGGAATTGCCGGAAGCCTTCTCACCTGTAATAATCCACGCCACCCGTACATCCTCCAGCCATTTCACCTCCATACCCAACTGCTCGCCCACTGCGCGCAGGGGAACCATCGTCCGTCCATTGACAATAAACGGGGCCGGGTCGCATGTTAATTCCTGTCCCTCAATAAAGCATAAAACCTGGGAGCCGGCTCTGGCGGGATAAGGTGCAAAAAGAAGCAGGATCCCAAGCACAAGTGTACAACAAACGCAAAGCTTCCTAAGGCTTAACAAAAAACAAACCCCCCTCAACAAGGGGACGGCGTTCTTATGTATCCAGTCCCCCAAAATTTAACCTATTCCCCAGGGTTTCTCGAATTGGTCGATAGCCGGACTGTGGTATACTCAATATGTTAAACAGGTATATCATTGTCTTTATTGCGCAGAACATCCATAATATTCGCGCTTCCTTTCTTATTTTATCGCAGCTTTTAACATCCAACAATAGAATGTATTTTTGTGTCAGCAGGAAATCCAGGTGCGAAGACGAACATCCATAACAATATCAAGTATTTTCGGTAAGATATGGTTGATGAACAAGGGGAAGCATTATGGAACAACCCAGGCAGACGGTCCTTGCTGTTGACGACAGCCTCCTTAATCTACAAATAATAGTTGATATTTTGAAGGAAGACTGCAACATATTGATGGCCAGGAGCGGAACAGAGGCCATTCGCATAGCCTGTTCCGAACCTCTACCGGATTTGATACTGCTGGATATTGTAATGCCGGACATGGATGGATTCGAGGTATGCAGGCGGATTAAGTCTATTGAAAAGACCAAGGATATCCCTATTATTTATCTAACCGGGATGAGCAATGAATATGATGAAGAATACGGCCTCAGTCTGGGAGCTATTGATTACATTACCAAACCTTTTAAGCCTTCCATATTAAGAGCCAGGGTCAGAAACCACCTGCAGTTAAAATACTATCGGGATCGTTTGACCAGAATCGGTATGATAGATGGTGTGACGGGCATTCCCAACCGGAGGCGGTTTGATGAGATTATGTCGCTGGAATGGAGGCGGGCCATCCGTTCCAGCCAGCCGTTATCACTGATTATGTGCGATATCGACTATTTCAAAAATTACAACGATACCTATGGACATTTGGAAGGTGATGCCTGTTTACGCAAGGTAGCCAACAAGTTGTGTGATCTGCTGAAAAGGCCCGGCGACCTCGTTGGCAGATGGGGCGGCGAGGAATTCGCCTGCATCCTTCCAGAGACCGACATTATCGGTGCCATGACCGTTGCCGAGCGAATCAGGAAGGGAATAATTGACCTCACCATTCCGCACGTCAGTTCCCCTATTGCCCCGGTTGTCACAGTCAGCCTGGGAGTTACTACCATGGTTCCCCAAGCGGGGCAAGACCCCATTGAGCTGGTGAGGCGCTCTGATGAGGCCCTCTATAAGGCGAAGAGAGCCGGTAGAAATCAGATCGGTGTGGTCAGTGATCAACAGCCCTTGCTTCCACCTAATCCTAAGTAGAGGGGATCTCCTGATTCTTTTGCTGCAGGGAAATTCTTCCCTATTGTGAACCCGGCGAACATCGGCTGTCAGCCCCCCGGTTCCTCCGCAAATATAAACCGCCAGGCCATTGGCCTACCGACACATATGCTCCATCTACCGATTCCTCCCTGCCTATTGCAATAATTGGTTATACGGGTTCAGAATTTACAACTATTGGTTTATAATTAAAACAGGGATTTGTGAGATTGCAATTATAGCTGCCAATAAACAACTGTTGAACCTGGTGGTACCGTAACTGTAGGCCGGCAAGCTGTAGTATGTGAAACCGACAAACACCCAATTTACAGGAGGTTGTAAAATGCGCCACAAACTGATCGTCTTATGTACTGCCTTTTTGTTTCTTCTGTTCGCCAGCCCTGCCTGGGCTGATGTTAATCTCAACGTCAATGGAAGCTCTTATGTCCCCTTTGTTGCCCCGCAGATAAGCAACGGTACAACTATGGTACCTCTGAATGTAATAGGAAGGATTATAGGGGCTGAAATTGATAGGGCGGACAGCACCATAACTGTGACCAAGGACTCCCAAACACTAAATCTTCAGCTGAACAGGACCGACGCCGTTCTCGACGGGAAACAGCTGACCATGCCCCAGGCTCCCACTCTGGTAGGTGGGGAAGTAATGGTCCCCCTGCGCTTCATATGCGAGACATTTGGCGCTACGGTCACCTGGGACCAGAACAGCCGAACCGCCGGGGTCTTGTATTCCGAACAGCGTCAGGGTATGACCCCCGAGGAGATTCTGGCGAAATCCTCGGAAGCCATGCTGAAGTTCAATACATACAAAACCAGGGCAGCGTTAAGTATGGAGATGGGTGGCGCCATTCCTTCCGTGCAGGAAGAAACGGTTAAGGTGCCGCTTAATATGGGGATGGATATGGCCATACAGAATAATCCGCTGCTGATTTACGGGCAGACCACCGTCGATTTTCCAGGAGCGGCTGAAATGCCAGAACTTGCTGCCCCCATCGAAGTATTACTAAATGAAGAGGGCATGTTTATGACCATGCCCGGAGAAGAGGGCTGGTTTAGAATGGACGTTCCGGGAACGGATATGAAGGAGCTGATTGAGCAGTCCCGTAACCAGGACCCGGTTGCTTCCCTGGAGATGCTGCAGGAAAGCGGTGCTATTATCAGTTTTAGCGATGACCAGGAAAAACACGGTCGTTCATATTGGGTAGTCAATGTAACGCTGGGAACAGACAGCTTTAATGAACTGGTGGGAAAAGTAATGAACCAGGCAGTCAATATCCCGGGTATGGAGGCTGATCAAGACCTCATTTTGGATTATAATGACATGATGGAAACCCTGTTTAAGAACATGAAAGCCGATGTGGTTTACCGGGTTTGGGTGGATCAAGCCAGCATGGTAACGACCTATATGGACCTGGACGCCCTGATAGAGCTGTATATCCCGGGACCAGTAATTGAGGATGGGACCTTCGAACCGATAGTCATGTATATTACTGAAAGAGCAACCTTTGAGATCTACGACCTCGGAAAACCTTTCTCGGTACCCGATGTAAGTCAGGCCAAAGATCTTTCCCAGTATATGGATGGAGTCAGTATAAGTATGACAGCCCCCTGATTCCAGCATTTTACCCAGTTAACCCGAAATGCTGCTCTCTCCGCTACAGCGGGGAGACAGCATTCCGATCCGTCCAAACACCGCTGCTCAACTATTCACAGCCTAAGCCAACACGTTTACTCTCCAATTACCGATTCTCATCACAGCATTAACATCAGGCGCTTATGTAAATTGACCATTGTTAATCTCAAATACGTGAGTGGGTATGGAAAACAAAAAAAATAAGATCCTTAAAACCGCATTAAAGTTGTTCGCCAGGCATGGTTTTCGGGAGACTACCACCTCGCAGATCGCCAGGGAATCCGGTGTCGCCAACGGTACCTTGTTTCACTATTTCCCAACCAAAGACGATATAATAGATACCCTGTTTCTGCTGTGCAGTCTAAATGCCGAGAGATATTACCGGAAGGGCCTGAAAAATTACAGATCTATCAAGGGCAAATTCATGCAACTGCTTCGAAACTGGCTGGAATTTGCTCTGGACAACACTGAGCAGTACCTGTTTATAAACTTGTACTTAACCTCATCATACCTGTCAAAAGATGAAAAAAACCTGGTATTCAGCGAATTTATTGAAAAAATCATTGAGCCCGGAGAGCGACAGAAGCTTTTTAAGGACAGCCCCCCGGAGCTCATCGTTGAGGTAACAAGCCATCTTCTTCACGTTCTAATCGTTCATTTTTTGGACAACCGTCACAAAGCATCGGATCCCGAGTATGTGGAACGCGCCTTGAGCTTTATCTGGGATAGCGTAAGCAACCCCCAAACCATCTCCAGTCAATGAAGTCGAACTCTATCGACCCATCAATAGGATGGACTGCAGTTATCCTTTTATTTGGGAAGCCGGACATCCTTAAGGTCATCCCATATGGCCTGGTTCAAATCAATCTGAAGGCTGACATTACCAATTAGAGGAATCGGCAGATACTGAGGACCCATCGGCCAAGTATGTCCCATCCCTTTGATCCTGTACAGGATCACTTTGGTGTTGTCGATACCCCCGGCGTATGTATACTTGATCACCCTGGTGGGATCGTTGGGCTCTACCGGCGGGTATTCCTCCACCACCGGGGTTGTGGATGTCTGGTTGTTCTTAATCCACCAGGCAATGGTATCATCCACCGGGAGCGTCCCCAGCGCATCGTTTCCATTCCAGTCAATAATCGGGTCTGCATCCCCACTGGCTTGAATCACGGTGATGGGCCGGGCTGGTACCTTGGCTGCCGAGATCCGGGCCAACGGGCCGGTAACACAGGCAACTGCCGCAATCTTGTCCGAGAGTTCAATCGCCAGTTTATGACTGAAAATGCCCCCGTTGGACATACCGGTAGCATAAACACGGGTACGATCAATATTATACTCTCCCTCGCTGGTATCGGTGCCGGCCAGCTTATCGATCAAAACAGATATAAATTTCAGATCGCTGAGACCCAGGTCGGTAAAATTCCACAAACCCTGATACCCGGCGATCATGGAAGTGTCCTGCAGGATTCCCATCCCTTCCGGTATGGGCTGACCGTCGGGGTACACCATAATGAAACCTTCCTTCTCGGCCAGAATATCCATCTTGGTAAGGCTCTGCTGGCCATTACCGCTGCTGTGGATCCCGTGGAACGAAAAAACAAGCGGGACCGGAGTCTTACCATCGTATGACGAAGGAACGTAATAATAGTAATTGCGAGTCAGCCCGTCCAACTCCAAACTCCCGTGCTGCAAGGGATAGCATGCAACACCCAATGAGCCGTCCTCTTTGAGGTGCCTGTCAAAGGGATATGATGGCATTATTTTTGAAACGTCGCCGGCTCCCAGTGCGGCCATCATTTCACTGCGCATCCGATCCCAATCCATCGGTTCGGGAGATCTCACGTTTTTACCCCAATCATACATGAACCCCATGGAGTCCTGAAAGTAGACTACTCCTGATGAGCTGGAAAGAGCGTCAGCATAACCCCTCTGCAATCCAGACAGCATGGCCCCCCCCGTTGCCACCGCCTTTTCATAGTCGGCTCTAACCAGATGCTCGTCGTCAGGTGAGAAGAAAACATACTTAAGTTGTGAAAGATCTGTCTTTAGCTCCTTGTCAGCCATACTACTATCAACCCCCCAATCTTGACGTTAATTTTCAATCGGGCAATACTCCCCTTGAAAGGAAAGACTACCTGCACCTTTATAGTAATCAATTTATTCTGCGGTTCTGGAGTAAACAGTCGAGAGGGCTAATTCATGAGCATGGATAATTGCACCCTGTCACCCCGTCAACACCCATGATTAAGCAATCCCATACCAGGAAATGAGCTGCACATCGCTTCTCACCCCTGGCATGGGATTGTCAAAATGCAATGGTTGGTTCACATCACCCTCTTTACCGGTTGGTCATAACCGCCAGAAAGTGATTTGCTTCCCGGAGGATATGGTCAGCCAGCAGCGGAATAATGATGGATCTAACCTGACAGGCCAAAATGAGTTCTTCACCGGTTCTCTTGAAATTGCGAATATCTCTGGTGGCTCTGATTTCCTCCCGCATCAGCTCTCGCATGTAGCGGTTAAACCGCCCTCTTGACTTGATCCACTCGGCCTCTCGGGCGAGTCTAAAGAACCTTTCGGCGAAACGGTTTGCCTGCTGCACAAGCTTTACTTCGGAAGGATCTAAGAGGTGGGCTACAAACTGTGCATGCTCAGCCATGATGTGATCCCAGAAGGCTTTAGCCCCCATAATATGTTTTTCCTGATACGGATCTATGCCTTGTTGGAGCTTTTCCAAGCATTCAATGTAGGCATCAGCCTCCTCCCGCAGGTGTTCGATCATGGTTGGCAGGACATAGGTGAAGATTTTGCAGTTAAGCACCCCGTTAAGGACTGTGGTTTTGAAATCAGCCAGTGAACGGGTTAGATGAATAGCCTGCGAATTAAGCCGCCGAACCGCGTCCTCCAAACCGGGATCCTCCCGGCCCGACCGGAGCAGCATCTCCATTTTCGTCAGGGTCATATCAATGTCTATCCCGGACAGCTCCTCAGTTTTCTCTTCTGCCTGGAGGGTTAGTTCGGTAACGATCTCCTCCGATTCAAGTACGGTGGGGCTCACATTGCCATCAGCCATTCTTACGGCCTCGTTAAGCAGCTTGTTGAAACCGTTCCTGAACTCACCGGCCGCTTCAACCAATTCGGTGTTCTTAGGAGCAATACCGGCCTCCAGAATGAGAGAATGCTCCTTCATGATCCTCAAAAAGAAAAGGTTAAGACCCAGCGACTTTTGAATAAACTCCATGGTTTCCAGCTGTCGATCCAATATAATACCTCCTCGGTGTTTCATATGTTATCTTATTCATCCCATCAACATTTGCTTCACTCTTCGGGTAAACAAACCGGAGGAGGTACATAATAAGAGGAAATAACATTCTATGGCGGCGCCCGGTGGCAATTGCTGCGTGTATTGACCATCAAACCGGCGAGCTAACACCTCGTACAGTATTGCAGTATTTTTTGATCAGCCGGACCTCTCGGGCCGTCGGCTGCTATCGCCGGCTATTGCCGTATCTTACTTATCTCCGGGGGGAAGGTGTTTATTATCCCATTTGTCAGAAATACTGTGTTAAGAGCAAATAAAAATCCGGCCGAAGGGCCGGTATAAGTCAATAACTTTGTATGCTGTTAATAGCCGGCAGGGAACCGGGCTTCTTCATCAGTTCCGAAAAGCTACAACACTGTTCTTCGATTTGGTGGCGGCACCTACTCGTCCAAAATCCGCCGCAGGAATTCCCGGGTCCGCTCGTTGGAAGGGTTATTGAAAATCACCTCGGGAACTTCGTCCTCCACGATTACTCCGGCGTCCATAAATACCACACGGTTGGCCACCTCGCGGGCGAAACCCATCTCATGGGTAACCACCAGCATGGTCAGCCCGCTGCGGGCCAGGTCTTTCATAACCTTCAAGACCTCGCCCACCAGTTCCGGGTCCAGGGCGCTGGTCGGTTCATCAAACAAAAGTGCTTCCGGCTCCATCGATAGGGCCCGGGCAATGGCCACCCGCTGTTTCTGCCCCCCCGAGATCTGGTCGGGTTTGGCATTAATGAACTGGGACATGCCTACACGTTCCAGGTATTTCATGGCGGTTTTCCTGGCGGACTCCCTATCCTTCTTCAAGACCTTCATCTGCCCCACCATACAGTTGTCCAAAACCGTAAGGTTATTAAAGAGGTTGAACTGCTGAAAGACCATGCCCAACTTGGTTCGGTAGACTGCATTGGACATTTTCTGTTCAAGGATATTGGTGCCGTGATAGAGTATCTCCCCGCTGGTAGGGTATTCGAGCAGGTTCAGGCAGCGGAGCAGAGTCGACTTTCCCGAACCACTGGCGCCGATGATGCAAACCACCTCACCCTTGCTGACGGAGAAGTTAATATCTTTTAAGACCTCATTGTTACCAAAGACTTTTCGTAAATGCCTGACTTCGATAATCTTGTTCATAGCCTGCCTACTCCTTGCCCACAATCCTTATCTGCGCCTCCGGTACTGACTGTGAACCGTGGATTGTATAGACGGACGGACCTTCCAGTCTTACTTCAAGGTACCGGAGCAGCCTGGTTACAGTAAAGGTCATAATAAAATAAATGATACAGGTGATAAGGAACACTTCAAAGTACCGGTAATTAATACCCGCCACCGAATTGGAATTAAAGAACAGTTCCGTTACCGAGATAACACTCAGTACCGAGGTATCTTTAATGTTGATAACAAACTCGTTACTGGTCGCGGGCAGAATATTCCGTAAGGCCTGGGGAAGCACAATAAAAGCCATAGTCTGGGTATGAGTCATACCAATAGAGTGAGCTGCTTCAAACTGGCCTTTGTCAACGGAGAGTATGCCGCCCCGTACTATTTCCGCCATATAGGCTCCGGTATTTATGGAGACAATAAATATCCCGGCGGGAATCGGGTCCAGGTGGATACCATATACCATGGCGGCTCCATAAAAGATAACCATGGCCTGTACCATCATGGGAGTGCCGCGAAATACCTCAATATAGCTCAGCAGGATGAAGTTAACGGCATTATAGCCGGTTCTGAGCAGTGGATGGGTCTTATGATCAATGGGAATAGTCCTTATAATCCCGATCACGATCCCAATAAAAAATCCGATAATAGTACCGGATAACGCGATTATGAGCGTATTCCTGGCCCCTATAACAAATAGGGGCCAGTTATTCTGCCATATAAAATAAACCCATTCGATAAACGAATTATCTGGAGTCACAAGTTATTACACCTCTGTAGCTAAGTATCTTGTTATTGCGCAGAAGGCTGGTTCCTGATTGCTTCGTCCATTAGCGTTATTCTTTCTTCCTCAGAAATGCCGGCCAGGATCTCATTTATCTTTTCCCGATCGGGGTTGCCTTTCTTAAGACCCACGGCTACGGCCACATCCTCGTCCGAGGCCTCAAATCCCTGACCTTCGGCGAACTCAACCATCACAAAATTGGGGTTGGCAGCCGAAGCCGAAACGCCTTCCGGTCTCTCCGATACATACCCATCAATAATACCAGATTCCAGGGCTACGCGCATGGCGGGAAAGTCATCCATGGCTGTCTGTTTTTGTACACCCTCTATCTGGTCAATTACTGTGTAGTGGAAAGTACTGAGCTGGGCGGTAATCTTGGCTCCAGTAAAATCCTGAATACTGGTGGCATTTTCATAGGGGGAGCCCTTCTTAACCACCATTACCAGTTCCGATCTGTAATATGGGTCTGAAAAATCGAGGGTCAATTGCCGCTCGGCGGTGGGTGACATGCCGGCAATGATGGCGTCAATAGTTCCCGCTTGCACTGCAGGCGGCAGGCCCTTCCAGGAGGTCTTCACAATAACCAGTTCTCTGCCCAGACCTTCCGCGATGCGCTTCGCAATTTCAACATCGTAACCCCCGGCATACTGGTTGGTTCCGGCAATCGGAACTGCGCCGTTGCTGTCGTCAGCCTGTGTCCAGTTAAACGGAGGGTATCCACATTCAAGGCCGACCTTAAACTGCTTGGACTGTTCATCCCCGCCGCAACCTGCAGCGGCTACTAGCAATCCCAGGGCCAGGACTGCACACAAGGCCAGAGTCAACATCCTTCTCATTACAAATATCCCCTCCACCAATTTAATAATATGGTTCGTCCGCTTGCATCCCGGCCATCAGCCTCAATCTTCAGCAGGCCGATGAACAGCAAATGCCTCTGTCTAATATTATCATAAGTGCTACAATGTTTGTCCCATCTAATCATAAGTCTCACACAAAAAGATCGATCCCAATGGAATTTGAATGGCGGCGGCCGCTATTCTCCAGTCGATAATCGGATGGGTCCGGGCCTGGCGGGGAAGCAGGAAATCGTCTAGCGCCAGGGACTGAGACGCTTTTCTGCCACATCAATCAGTGTAAACAGGAAAAAGCCCATAAGACTTAATACTACAATCCCCCCATACATATCCAGGTAGTCCACGCGCAGCCAGGCGTCCATTATAAAGTATCCCATACCAAACTCGGTGCCGAAGGTTTCGGTAAAGAATAAAATCGACACCGCGGTACCCAAAGCCAGTCGGGTTGCGGTCAGAACCTCGGGGAGCGTGGCCGGCAGTATTATCTCGGTCAGCATCTGTATCCGGCTGGCGCCCATTGATTGGAGGGAACGGAAGATCTCGGAAGGAATATTCATTACCGCATCCCGAGAGGATACTATAATCTGGAACACGACAATGAGCACAATCATGATCAATTTAGAAGCCTCCCCTAGTCCAAACAGCAGCATGACTACGGGAAGCAGGGCGAGTTTAGGAACCGGGTAGGTAAAATACACCAGAGGGGACAAAAGACGGTTGACCCGTTCATAGGATCCCATTAAATAACCCAGGGGAACACCGATAATTATGGACAGTGCGATCCCTCCACCAATTCGTCCCAGACTGTACAGCACATGTTTCTCCATCTTCGTGGAAAAAATCTGGCCGATATTGATAAATACATCCACTGGGGAGGGAACAATCGGCAGTCTTATAATCCAGGAAACCAGCCACCAGACAACCAGCACTACCGCCAGGCTGTATAAAGCCCCCCACCAACTCTCTTTTGACTGCATCGGAATCATCCTCTGCTCAGCAGATTGCGTAAATAGATCGACATCTCCACATAATCATTCCTCGACCGCAGGTTATCCTGGTTGAAGCACGGGTTGTCAACAACCTCCAGTATCCTACCGGGAGAAGGTGAAAATACCGCTATTTTGCGGCCCAGGTACAGGGCTTCATCAACGCTGTGAGTAACAAAGACGGTATTAACTGGATTCTGCTGCCAGGCTTTCAGGAAAAGCTCCTGAACTTCTTCCCGGGTGATGGCATCCAAAGCCGAAAAAGGCTCATCCATCAGCAGCAGATCAGGCTTAAGTATGAAGGCCCGGGCCAGTGCCACCCGCTGCTGCTGGCCGCCGCTTAGCTCCTTGGGGTACCGGTGCAGCAGGTCGTCTATTCCGAGCTGTTTCAGCAAATAGCCTCCATAATCATCCAGGACGGCGTGCCCCTGTTTAATCTTCAGACCCAGCATAACATTTTGGTACACCGTCTTCCACGGCAGCAGTCCATAGTTTTGCAGGACCAGACCAATACGCTGGTTTCGGGGATTAATCCCTTTACCGTCAATTAAAACACTGCCCTCAAAATCAGTCAGTATGCCGGACAGAACATGGAGCAGGGTTGACTTGCCACAGCCGGAAGGCCCGATGACGGTATAGAGTTCCCTGGAATCCATAGCAATGTTGACTTTATTCAGCGCCAGGATCTCCCCGCTGCGGCTTTTATATTTCACCGACAGATCCCTTACAGTAATCACTGTATCTCCCTCAGGATCTCCTGATCCACCAGGTCCGAGTATTCATAAGCCTTCTGGATCAGGTTCCGGTTCTTCATCCACTCAACAACATCCGCTACCACCTGTGGATCAGGGGGACTTGCCTTTTCATAGGCGGGAAGCTGCAGGGATGCCTCCAACCCGGCCGGGAAAGCCTGAACTCTGACAACATAGTCAGCATAGCTGGATGCCGGTTCCGTTTTCAGATACTCTACCGCCCGGTTGTAGGCCCGGAAGACCGCCTTGATCTCCTCCCGGTTTTGCCTCAGGCTCTCGGAGGTGAACGCAATAGCCCCGGCTTTACCGACTACCTCACTGGTGCGGGCCAGAACCCTGGCCCCGTTCTTCACTCCTAAACCTGCCAGGGGCTGCGGAAGAATTGCGGCATCAATCTTGCCTCCCTGGAGCATCTCCAAGCGGGTAGACAGCGGCGGGATCATCACCTTCTTAACATCATCAGCCGAAATTCCGGCCGATTCCAGCATCCGGTCGGCAGTATACTCCATGATGGTATTGGAGGAAAGGCCGACGCTTTTCCCCTTGATGTCGACTATCGTCTCTATATCGGATTCCTTCCCGGCCATCAGTTCAATATCGCCATCGTTCTTGGATATTATCCTTAAATCAGTACCTCCCTCGTTGGAAAAAACAACGGCCACGACATCAGTGATAACCCCATCCAGCCGACCGCCCTGCAGGGCACTGTCTCTGTCCGACGCGCTCTTGAAATGCTCTATCTTAACCTTTACTCCCTCATCCTCAAAGTAGCCGTTCCTGTCGGCGATGATAAGCGGAATCGACTCCACATCCGGCATCACGCCGATAGTGATGATCTTCTTCTCGTCCTGGTTCACGCCGACCGGGGTTGCCCCACGGTCACAACCGGTCAAGCCCAGGCCAATAACGGCAGCAAAAATACATATCATTACTCTTTTCACGGCAATCCCTCTTTCTCTCAATATTCGCCATTTCCCGGCCCTGTCTCTAAAGATTATAGCTTATCCTTATTCAAAGCTGCACCCGATTTACGTCGGTTACAGGAAAAAGTAAGCATTCCGGTTTCTTGAGAATCAAGGCAATGCCGGCAGATACCAAAAGGCACCTGGGGTGCTCAACGTATCTCCGCAGTAATCTCCTGGTTTTGGGATCTAGGGCGGATAATGGCAAGCTGGTTCCTGCAGCTACCCGGGATAGTCATCAAATAGTGATATTTGTTGAATCTCGACACCCCGGATGGGCCTCCTCGGCTTTGTCCTTGCGTAGGCTCCCGATCTGAGCCGCCAGCATCCCCGACAGCATCAGAGCGCATCCGAATATCTCCGTTCCGCTCATCCTTTCTTGCAATATCAGAAAACCACCGATAGCGGCAAACACCGTTTCCATGCTCATAATTATGGCCGCGTTGACGGGCGGGGCGTATTTCTGGGCGACAACCTGCAGGGTGTAGGCGATCCCCGTCGAGCATATCCCGCCATATAATATAACGATATAAGCGGCGAGTATATCAGCCCATACTATGGTTTCGGTGACCAATGCCACCGCCATGCTGAGCGCAGAGCAAACAAAAAACTGAAAGCATGACAGCTTCAATGCATCTACTCGGCGCGAATAATAACCGATTATCAGGATATGAACCGCCCAGAAAAATGCCCCTATCAGCTGCAGCATATCCCCATAATTAACAGTCAAGGTCTCCTTGATGCACAGCAGGTAGAGCCCGCCGGTGGCCAGAACACTCCCCAGCAAGCTGCTTACGCCTATTTTCCGCCCCAGCAATATACTGATTAACGGCACCAGAACCACATAAAGACCGGTAATAAACGCTGCCTTGCCTGCAGTAGTATAAACGAGACCGACCTGCTGCAGAGATACTCCGCCAAACAGCACCGTGCCGGCAATAATTCCCGGCACCACCGCACTCTTGAACTCCCGGCGTGAGTTCTGAGCATCACCCCGAAAATAGAATATAAGCGGAATCAAGGACAAACTGCCGAGAAAAAACCTCACACCGTTGAATGTAAAAGGGCCGACATAATCCATGCCAACCCTTTGAGCAACAAAAGCGAGCCCCCAGATTGCTGCGGTGATCAGCAGCAAAACGTTTGATTTAAGGACACTCATCAGTCAACTCCTGTTAGCGCAACTCAAGTTTTAGGTATTTCTGTGTAATCTGCATCTCGCGAACAAAACCATCTTTCACTTTATCACTTAATAACCTTTTTTTGAACCTCTCGGCCACAGCCTTAAGTCCCACCAACCCGGCCGTGACAGCGAGCATTCCCAGTATACCCGGACCTTCAGTGGGACCTTCATTCAGAACGACAAGCAACTCCCTCTCCTATCTGATTACCTCTCGTTCTCTATAACCTCTGCTATCGTTCCTCCGGCCAGGACCTGTTCCCCTTCATATAAGACAACCGCCTGCCCGGGGGTAATGGCTCTCTGGGGCTGTTCGAACACCACCTTTAGACGCTGGTTTTTCATGGGTATGGCGGTGGCACTAACCCGGGGAGCGGCATACCGGATCTTCGCCGTCACCTTCCGGGGTGCCGAGAACGGTTTCCCGGATATATAGTTAACCTGACCGGCAATCAGTCCGGGTTTGAAAAGCTCCCGCTGCTCCCCCACCCAGACCTCCTGCATTTCGGGGTCTATCCTGGTGACAAAGACCGGTTTCCCCAGGGCTAGGCCCAGTCCCCGGCGCTGCCCGATGGTGTAACGGTGAATGCCCCGGTGTAAACCCAGATAATCTCCGTTGGAGGATCTGAAAGGCCCCGGGGGAGGTACCTGTCCCGCATTCCTCTCCACGAAGTCACCATAATCTCCCTCCGAGATGAAGCAGATTTCCTGGCTTTCGGCCTTATGAGCCACCGGCAAACCAGCCTCCTCCGCCATGGCCCGCACCTGCGACTTATGGTATTCGCCCAAAGGGAAAAGGGTATGGGCCAACTGGTGCCGGTTCATGGTATACAGGAAATAACTCTGGTCCTTCCTTGGATCCAGGCCGGTTAATAACAGATACTCCCCATTCCGGCACTGGATGCGGACATAGTGACCGGTAGCAATATAGTCAAAGCCCATGGCTAAGGCTTTGTCAAGGAGGGAGCCAAACTTCAGCCTGCGGTTGCACTCGATACAGGGGTTGGGGGTCCTGCCGGCCAGGTACTCCCGGGTGAACAGGTCGATAACCTCCGCCTGGAACTCGTCCCGGAAGTTCATAACATAATGAGGTATCTGCAGATGAGCCGCCACCCGGCGGGCATCATTTACCGCGCTTAAGCTGCAGCAGGCTTTGGCATCGTCATCCTCCCGGGGCCAGATCTGCATGGTCACCCCCGCTACTTCATACCCCCGGTTTTTGAGCAACCAAGCGGCTACGGAGCTGTCAACCCCCCCGCTCATCGCCACCAATACCCTGGACATATTGTTAACACCTTCCCGTTTCCTTCGATCATCCGGAGGCTGCCCGTTACCTCCCTCCAGGTATATCCGGCAGCCTCCCCACAATTCGTTTTATATGAGGGTCCGGACCAGATTGGCTCTTTCCCGCTTTACAGTTTACCCGGTTTAATGACCTCGAATAAAGAGCGATAATAAAGCGGTGTGTGCGCCGTTTGTGACCTCACCAGGACCATTCGTTAACAACATTGTAGAATAAACCGGTGCCAACGTCGAACTCGGGCTGCACCGTGGTCACGATTGCGGGAAGCCTTACCGCCTGATTGACCAAGAGCACAAGCTAGGAGCCATGCTCGTTGACTGATCACTTTATTTCATTTAGGTCAAACGGGGTTTCCTGATATACGTGGTAGTTCAGCCAGTTGGAGAACAGCAAAAAACCATGGCTGCGCCACAAAACCCTGGGAGGTCTTGACGGGTCGTCCTCCGGAAAATAATTGACAGGTATTTGTATGGGCAGCCCCTTGGCAAGATCCCGCTCATACTCGTACTTCAAGGTAGTCGGATCATACTCGGAGTGGCCGGTCACGAAAACCTGCCGCCCGTCCGAGCTGCTGACGATGTAGATTCCAGCCTCCTCGGATTCAGCCAGAATCTCCAGTTCGGGAACCTTTTCGATGTCGCTTTTCAGGACCTCAGTATGCCGGGAATGGGGCGCATAGAATATGTCATCGAACCCACGCAGCAAAGGCCTGTTTCTCACGCAAACCCTGTGTTCGAATATACCGAACATCTTCTGTGGCAAAGGATACTTGGATATGCCGTAATGATAGTATAAACCGGCCTGAGCTCCCACACAGATATGGAAGGTTGAAAAAACATGGGTTCGAGTCCACTTCATTATTTCCTTCAATTCCTCCCAGTAATTCCACTGCTCAAAATCAAGCAGTTCCACCGGAGCGCCGGTGATGATCATTCCATCAAATTTTTGATCACAAACCTCCGAAAAGGTCTGGTAAAAGTTATCCAGGTGATCCTGTGATGTATTCTTGCTCTGGTGCGTTTCCGGATGCAAGAGAACGATTTCGACCTGCAAAGGCGTGTTGGCCAGCAAGCGGAGCAATTGGGTTTCTGTAATCTCCTTCTGGGGCATAATGTTGAGTATGGCAATTCTTAACGGCCTGATATCCTGGTGTAGCGCCCGCTTTTCGTGCATTACGAAAACATTCTCGTTTTGTAAGACGCTGCTGGCCGGCAGATCATCCGGAATAATAATGGGCATGGTCATCATCCCTTCTCCAACCCGGTACGGGTATTCTACACTATTTTTATAGATTTTATTGGCATTATAGGTTATAACCAGATAATATTTCAAGAGTAACGAAATTACCAAATACTTAGTCGTTGACAACGCCTCAGCAAAATTGATTTAATCAATAATGTATATAGGTTTACTAGGCTATTATACCTGAGTTGACCGCCATAATTGTAAGGGGGTATTTGTTATGAGTAACAAGCAGTTCAAGTTCGATACCCTGCAAGTTCATGCGGGGCAGGCACCCGACCCGGTGACGGGTTCACGAGCGGTCCCTATTCACCAGACAACTTCTTATGTCTTTAGGGACACGGATCACGCAGCTGCACTGTTCGCACTCGCTGAACCCGGTAACATCTACTCCCGCATCACGAATCCTACCACTGAGGTTTTGGAACAGCGTATTGCCTCCCTCGAGGGTGGGGTGGCCGCGCTCGCGGTAGCCTCCGGATCGGCAGCGATTACCTATGCCATCATGAACATTGCCGGGGCGGGAGATGAGATTGTCTCGGCCAGCACCTTATATGGAGGTACATATAACCTTTTGGCTTTTACTCTGCCCCGGATAGGGATCAACACGGTCTTTGTCAATCCGGATGAGCCGGAAAACTTTAGAAAAGCAATAACTGAAAAGACCAAGGCTCTCTATGCGGAAACCATCGGTAACCCGGCATCAAACATCCTTGATATCGAGGCGGTAGCCGCTATTGCCCATGAGTCTAAAATCCCCCTCATAGTGGATAATACCCTGGCGACTCCTTACCTCCTGCGCCCGTTTGAGTATGGGGCCGATATTGTAGTCCATTCCGCCACCAAGTTTATCGGGGGACATGGGACCTCACTCGGCGGACTGATCGTGGACTCCGGAAAATTCAATTGGCTGGAAAGCTCCCGGTTTCCCGGATTAACCGAACCTGATCCCAGCTACCACGGAATCTGCTATGCTAAAGATGTCGGGGAAGCGGCCTATGTGACCAAGGTCAGGACCCAGCTGCTACGCGATACCGGCGCCGCTTTGTCCCCGTTCAATGCGTTTCTCCTGCTGCAGGGTTTGGAGACGTTGTCCCTGCGGATGGAACGGCACGTGGCCAATGCCCAGGCCGTAGCCGAGTTCCTGGAAGGACACCCGGGAGTGGAATGGGTCAACTATCCCGGCTTGATAAGCAACAAGTATTATCACCTGGCTCAGAAATACACTCCCAGGGGACCCGGAGCGGTCTTCACCTTTGGCGTAAAAGGCGGGGCGGAGGCCGGCAAGAGGTTTATCAACAGTCTTAAACTCTTTTCGCTGCTGGCCAATGTGGGGGATGCCAAATCGCTGGCCATCCACCCGGCGAGCACAACCCATTCCCAACTAACGGGCGAGGACCTGCTGGCTGCCGGAACTACACCGGAGCAGGTACGCCTTTCGGTCGGGATTGAGGATATCGATGATATCCTGTGGGACCTGGACCAGGCCCTGAGCAAGGCGTTATAGGAAAGTAGGAGCCGCTCCTCGCCATGAACTTCAGGCTCAGGCCGACCATTACTTTTGTTGAGAACGGAGGTAAAAACCATGCCCAGAATTGCGCGGAGTCTTACCGATCTGATAGGTAATACACCGCTCCTTGAACCCGTAAACTACAGCCGGTCGCAGAACCTGACCGCCCGGCTGCTCTTGAAGCTGGAGTATTTCAATCCCGCCGGCAGCGTCAAGGACCGCATCGGGTATGCTATGATCAAGGATGCCGAGGACAACGGGTTACTACACCCGGATTCGGTCATTATTGAACCTACCAGCGGCAATACCGGGATCGCCCTGGCTTTTGTGGCCTCCGCCAAAGGCTACCGGCTTGTTCTTACCATGCCGGAAACCATGAGCCTGGAGCGCCGCAACCTGCTGAAGGCCCTGGGAGCGGAACTGGTACTGACCCCTGGTACAGAGGGAATGTCGGGCGCTATCAGGAAGGCCCAGGAGCTGGCGGCCGAGATTCCACATTCTTTCATACCCCAGCAGTTTGAAAACCCCTCCAACCCGGCGATCCACCGCCGAACCACCGCTGAGGAGATATGGCGCGATACCGAGGGTGAAGTTGACTTTTTCGTGGCCGGAGTCGGAACCGGCGGTACTCTAACCGGGGTGGGTGAAGTTATTAAGTCCCGGAAGCCGGAGTTCAAACTGGTCGCGGTTGAGCCCCACGACTCGCCGGTACTTTCCGGCGGCAGCCCGGGACCTCACGGACTGCAGGGAATTGGAGCCGGGTTTGTTCCGAAAGTGCTTAACACCGGCATCATTGACGAGATTATTCGGGTAACGACCGATGAAGCCTTTGACACTGCGCGTAAGCTGGCCCAAAGCGAGGGGCTGCTGGTTGGCATCTCCTCTGGAGCCGCAGCCTTCGCCGCCACCCGGATTGCCAGACGACCTGAAAACAGCGGTAAGACCATTGTGGCTCTGCTTCCCGATACCGGTGAAAGGTACCTGTCAACAGAGCTGTTTCAGGGGATGTAAACTGAATAGAATAACGACGCAGGGTTGATGGTGCCAAGAGAACCGTCCCCCTGACACCACAGGGGAGGTACACTTCCGGTAAATCCGTAGATGACCCCCCCTGTCATCTGTTGTGTAAGCTGGATCAGCAGCATAAAGTTCCAAGCCCACCCGTCATCTCGCGTTCAATCCGCTCCCAATTACGCTGTTAATTATTATTTGATTTGACCTTCCCCTGGTACTGGTCGATCGCTTCCTGCAGTGCTTCGGCAGCCAGGTTGGAGCAGTGCATCTTAACCGGAGGCAGTCCGTCCAGGGCCTCAGCCACGGCTTTATTGGTGATGGCACGGGCTTCTTCCAGGGTCTTGCCTTTCGCCATTTCGGTGATCATGCTGCTGGTGGCGATAGCTGCGGCACAACCGAAGGTTTTGAATTTGATGTCCTCGATACGGTCATCCTCCACCTTTATTTCAATCTGCATCACATCACCACAAACCGGGTTACCTACTCTGCCGACTCCGCTTGGGTTTTCGATGGTGCCCACATTCCGCGGGTTAAGAAAATGATCCATCACCTTCTCCGAATACAAGGCCATTAGATTTTCCCCTCCTCGGCCATAGGAGACATCATTCGGAGCCGCTCAATAATACCCGGCAGAACCTGCACCACATAGTCCACCTCTTCCCTGGTATTGGAGCGGCCCAGACTCAGCCGGATAGACCCATGGGCCACCTCATGTGGAAGGCCGATAGCCAGCAGCACATGAGAAGGGTCCAGAGACCCCGAAGTGCAGGCAGAACCGCTGGAGGCCATGATGCCCATTTGGTCCAGCATCAACAAGATGGACTCACCCTCAACATACTTGAAACAAAGGCTGACATGCCCGGGTAAGCGGTTAACAGGATCCCCGGTCAGGATAGTATCCGGAATCAGCCTCTGCAAACTGCCGGATAAGTAACGGCCGAAATCACTTAGACGTTCCATGGTTTCACTCATTCTTTTACCGGCAATGTCTGCCGCTGCCCCAAAACCGACAATACCCGGTACATTCTCGGTTCCGGACCTAAGTTTGCGCTCCTGAGACCCTCCATACACGCGTCGGGCCAGGCGGGTTCCCTTCTTTATATACAGGCATCCCACCCCTTTGGGTCCATAAAGCTTGTGGGAAGAGCAGGATAGCATATCCACCCCCAGGTCCTTTACATCAACCGGGATGCGTCCCACACTCTGAACTGCGTCGGTATGAAAGACGGCTCCCCTGTGGCGGGCAATGGCCGCCAGTTGTTTAATGGGCTGGATGGTACCGATCTCATTGTTGGCATGCATGATCGAAACCAGTGCCGTATTGGGTTTCATTGCGCGCTCCAGTGTTTCCGGCTCCACCATCCCGTACCTGTTCACGGGGAGAATCGTTACATCGTAACCCTTCCGGCCCAGGTAGGTGAAAACATCCAGAACCGCATGGTGCTCAACCGCCGAGGTGATTATATGCTGTCCCTGGGGCGGCATCGCTTCTATCAGTCCCAGTATCGCCAGATTGTTAGCCTCGGTCCCGCCGCTGGTAAATATGATCTCCGCGGGTGCGGCATTGATTAAGCGCGCCACCTGCTCCCGGGCGGTTTCCACCCCGTTGCGGGCCGCCTGTCCCATCCGGTGAATGCTGGAGGGATTGCCATACTCCTCAGTCAAGTACGGCTCCATGGCCTGCAGAGCCCGGAGATCAACCGGAGTAGTCGCACTATGATCCATGTAGACTCGTTTCACATGACTGTCCCCTTTCCCGTCCTATTGTGCGGATCCGGAGCAATTGGAATTCTTCTGTTTCGACTCTTCGATCAGGTCCTGCAGGCTGTAAGAATCCAGAACTTCTACAATGGAATCCCGAACCTTGGCCCACAGCAATCGGGTGACACAACGGTCGGCTCGTTCACATTCCTCCGGATACTCTTCACTGACACAGTCGACCGGGGCAATGGGCCCTTCCAGGGCTCGGATTATCTGGCCAACGGTGATCTCGTCGGGTTCTCTGGTCAGGACATATCCCCCCTGAGGTCCGCGTATGCTCTTAATCAGCCCCGCCCGCTTGAGAGATGTCATTATCTGCTCCAGGTAACGATCCGATATCCCTTCCCGCTCCGCAACCAGATAAACCGCATTCGGCCCTTCATCCTTATGAACGGCCAGGTCCAGCATGGCTCTCAATCCGTATCGTCCTTTGGTAGATAACCTCATACTGTACCTCCATTTCTCCTGACACTCTATGGGTATAGGCCAAATAAAGAAAATTTATACCGCCTTATGTCGCATACTCAATCATCCGCTCCAGAGCTATCCTGGCCTTGAGTCTAACCGACTCTTCCACCATTACCCTGGTTTCCATGTGCTCCAGCGAGTAAATCATCTTTTCCAGGGTGATGCTCTTCATGTTGGGGCATATCAAATCTTTGGTTGCCAGGATGAACTCCTTGCGGGGGTTAGCCTTTTGGAGGGGATGAAGGATTCCACATTCGGTTCCAATGATAAATGAATCCGCTTCCGAAGCCTCTGCATATTCAATAATGGCCCGGGTGCTCCCCGCAAAATCAGCCACATCCACCACTTCCGGGCGGCACTCCGGGTGCACCAGGATCTTGGCAGCAGGATATCTTTGTTTCAGTTCCAGCAGTCCACCCGTCCTGACCTCCTCATGGGTGGGACAGCAGGAGCGATAAAGGTCAATGCTGCGATTCAGTCGGTGTCCGATATTATGCCCCAGGTGATGATCAGGTACGAAGAATATTCTGGCCTCAGGCGGCATTTTTTCTATGATTTTGGCGGCATTGGATGAGGTACAGCAGACATCGCTCACCGCCTTGACCTCAGCCGGGGTATTTACATAGCAGACAACGATGCTGTCCGGGTATCGCTCCCTGTATTTCAGAATATCTCGCGCCGTTATATCGTTGGCCATCGGGCAGGTGGCGTCCGGTTCCGGGGTTAGTACCGTCTTCTCCGGACATAGAATGACAGCAGTCTCGGCCATGAAATCAACCCCGGCCACCAGTATGGTTTCGCACGGCGTTTCCCTGGCGGCCAGGGCCATGCTGTAAGAATCGCCTACAAAGTCAGCTACATCCTGAACCTCGGGCCGCTGGTAATAATGGGCTATCACATAGGCGGAACGTTCCTCTTTAAGCTTAAGGAACCTGTCAATCAGGTAGCCAACAGAACTCTTCATTCAGATGCCCTCCACTTGATGGAATGATTTGAGCATATAATAGCATAATTCCAATGGTTTTACTAGACTATTGGGAAATAGCTCCGGGTTACCCTCCAAGTGTTTCGGGACTTGTGTTCTTCCCCGGCTTATTTGCACCATGCATGGACGCGGCAGTTATTAAGTTTACCCGTCGTTATCTATTGGGTATATGGATTTGTAGCAGTTAATTAGATGGTAGAATTGGAGGACAGAGAACCTGTCATTTTACCTTTCCCATCTGGAATAAAGGAGCAGCAGGATGCACAAACTTCTAAAGGTATTAATCTCCGCACGGCAGCACGCTTCCGACAAGGAGGTGCTGAGCCTTTAATCCAATGGCAGCATTCCCCAATACTTTTTAAGCAAGGAGGATTCATCAATTTGTCTGAGTTGGAAATGATGGTTATCCCGGAACATATTGAGGCAACTGGCGACTATGTAATCGCCACCTATTACCTGCAGACCGGACGCGACTTGGATATCGTGAAGAAGATCAGTTCCATCGCCATTGAACAGACCACCGGTACCTGGGTAGCCGTCCCCGAAGAAACTCCGGAAGTTCGGGAAAAACATGTGGCCAAAGTGGTGAGTATATATGAGGTCCCGGGGAACGAATACGAGGTTCCTGAGAGCCAGGATAAACGCCAGTGGGTATTTCAATTGGCGTACCCGGCAGTGAACTTCGGCCCCCAGATCCCCATGATGCTGTCTACCATAATTGGTAATATTTCAATGATTGGCCCCCTGAAACTCCTGGATATTAAATTCCCCCCCGGTTATCTGTCCCAGTTTAAGGGTCCCAAATTCGGGGTTGAAGGGGTGCGCCAGCTCTTGGGAGTATATGACCGACCACTGCTGAACAATATGATTAAACCCTGCACCGGGTATTCTCCTGAAGTCGGCTGCCAGTTGTTCACCCGGGCGGTTGAGGGCGGAGTGGACATTATCAAGGATGACGAGCTGATTGCGGATCCGCCGTTTAATCCCATTGAGAAGAGAATCAAGCTGTATATGGAGGCTATTCGCAAGCACTACGAAGATACCGGGCACCGGGTGTTGTATACCCCCAACATCACCGACGGGGCACTAAAAGTGCTGGATAATGCGCGGCGGGCTATTGATGCCGGGGCCAATGCACTAATGATTAACTACCTGACCGTAGGTATTTCCGCTCTGCAGGGTCTGGCAGAACATCCTGATATTAATGTCCCGATAATGGCCCACCTGGATTTTGCCGGGACCATGTATGAATCACCGGTCTCCGGTATAAGCTCCTACCTTATTTTGGGCAAACTTGCACGCATGGCCGGGGCCGATATGGTAGTCTATCCCAGTCCTTATGGCAAGTTCCCTCTCCTGCGGGAACGCTATCTGCAGATAGGACATCACCTGAACAGCCCCTGGTGCAATATCAACCGGGTTTTCCCCATGCCCGGCGGGGGGGTAATGCCTAACTGCGTCGACGTCATATACCGCGATCTGGGACTTGACTGTATTATGGGGGCCGGGGGAGCAATTCACGGCCATCCTATGGGACCGGTGGCAGGAGCCAGAGCCATGCGCCAGGCAATAGAAGCAGCCGTGGCCGGAATACCCATTGTGGAAGCAGCTAAAGAACACCCTGAACTGCAGGCGGCAGTTGACGCCTGGGGGCTTATTGAAACAGAAGGAAACGGGATCTTTGATATTAAAGGATAAAAGGAGGAGTTACTATGGCAAAACAGTATACCCGTGATGAAGTCAAGGCCAGGTTACAAGCGGAAATTGCCAAGGGTAAACCGATCATCATTGCCGGGGCCGGAACCGGCATATCCGGTAAATTTGCGGAGCAGGGGGGAGTCGACCTGATCGGGGTCTACAACTCCGGGCTGTTCCGTATGGATGGTAAGGGTTCCCTGGCCGGGCTCATGCCTTATGGTGATGCCAATCAGATAGTCATCGATCTGGCACACCGGGTATTCCCGGTTATTAAAGAAACTCCCATGATTGCCGGTATATGCGGAACTGACCCCACCAGGGAAATGCGGCCTTACTTTCAGCACCTGCAGCATCTAGGTTTTTCAGCCATCATGAACTTCCCGACTGTCGGCTTGATTGACGGCCGCTTCCGCCAGGAGCTGGAAGACACCGGTATGGGATACGGGGTGGAAATCGAGACCCTGAAAATTGGTAAGGAGTTGGGTCTGTTCACCCTGGGGTATGCTTTTAACGTAGACGAGGCCCGATTGGTCGGCGAAGCCCAACTGGACGTGTTGATATGTCATATGGGTCTGACTGCCGGCGGTTCTATCGGATCAAAGTATGCAGAGGATAGGCTCACCCTCGAAAAATGTGCGGAACTGATTAACGAAATGACCCAGGCGGCCCGCAGTGGATACAAGGATATCATGATCTTTTCCCATGGCGGACCGATAGCCTATCCTGAGGACACCCGCTACATTTATGAACACACGGAATCAGTAGGCTTTTTGGGTGCTTCCAGTATTGAACGCATTCCCATCGAAGTACCGCTTAAGGAAGCCTGTCAGCAATTCAAGAATATCCCACTTAAGAAGAAATAAGCTCCGTTTCTCCCTGTTGTCCGGCCGGACAACAGGGAGTTTTTAGAATGGGAACCGGAACAGGATGTAGTTGAATGAGCATGGTTATTGAGGTGGATACCGCTCTCTCATTAAGGGATTATACTCCTGAAGCAGATAATACTGTCTGTCTGTTAATAGACGTTCTCCGGGGGAGCAGTACGATTGTTTCACTCCTGGATAACGGCTGCCGTTGGGTTTATACCGTGGCCGAAGAGGAACACGCCCGGCAGTTGGGAGCTCAGAGGCGGATGGTTACCAGCGGGGAATGGCAGGGACGCAAACTGCCTGGGTTTGATATGGACAACTCACCGGCGGAAGCCAAAAAGTATCCGGTTAAAGGCAGGGATGTGGCCTTGTGCACCAGCAACGGTACGCGGGCGATAGACAAAGCCAAGGGGTGCGTTAACCTGTTTATCGCCAGCCTCTTAAATGCCGGAGCCTGTGCCGGGGCTGGTTTGACCGCAGCCCAGGCCGCGTCCTGCGGAATAACGATAGTATGTGCGGGGCAGTATGGAAAATTTGTATTGGATGATGCATACTGTGCCGGCTACCTCCTGCAAGAGCTGGAAGACCTGGCTGGATATCGGGGGCTGAAACTCCGTATCTCGGATGCATCCCGGGCCGCCAAAGCTTTACTGGCTGCCTACCCCGATGCACGGACCGCTTTCCTGGAATCCGCCAGCGGCCAAGTGCTCCTGCAGGAAGGCGGAAGAGAAGATTTTGAATGCTGCCTGCAGATAAACACCTCAGAGGTCGTTCCTCATATGCAGTTGGATCACGGTCTGATCCGGTTTTCCAACTGGGAAGGTAAAAACATCAACCAATTGAGGAGGGAAAACAATGACGGTTAAAGAGATATTGGTAACCGGAATCCTCGATACCAAAGGAGAAGAGATCAAGTTCCTGGCCGATCGGGTCAGAGCAGCGGGTGGCAACCCCACCATTTTGGAATTGAGCGTCGGCCATGAAGTAGGATGGGCAGATATCAGCCTGAGCGAAGTGGTCGCCCGGGTGGGCAAAAAACCGGAAGATATATTTGCCCTGGACCGCAAAGGTGCCTCCGACCTGGTGACGGAAGGGGCAATCAGCCTGGTAAATGAAATGCTGGCCGCAGAAAAGGTAGACGGCATCATCGCCTATGGCGGTTCCATGGGAGCCAGCATTGCTACCAGGATCATGCAGACACTACCCATCGGCTTTCCCAAGATGATGCTTACCACCATGGCCTCCGGGGACGTGGCACCCTATGTTGGCACCAGTGATATCTGTATGTTATATCCCATTGCTGAAGCCGGCCTCAACAAGGTCACCCGGGGGATACTCAATAACGCAGCGGCAGCTGTTGTTGGCATGGCCTCGGCTCCGGTCATGGAAGGAATAGAGGAAAAACCGCTGATCGGCTGCATGATGTTCGGCGTGACCACCCCCTGTGTACTGCGGGCCTCCTCCATCATGGAAAAGGCCGGTTATGACGTCATTATCAACCACGCGGTCGGCAGCGGCGGCCGCTCCATGGAAGAGCTGATCCGGGACGGTTATATAACGGGGATGCTGGATATAACCACCCATGAAATCGCCGATGAAATGCTGGGCGGGGTACTGGGTGCCGGCCCCGACCGCATGACCGCCGCCGGGGACATGGGCATCCCCCAGGTAATCGCCCCGGGAGGACTGGACCTTATCAACTTTGGCCCCAAGAATACCGTGCCGGAAAGGCTGCTCAGGGAGACTGACCAGCCCGGACGGGGCCTGTATGAGCATAATCCCACGGTAACCTGTATCGGGGTGTCCATGGATGAGATCTACCGGATCGGCGAACACATGGCGGAAAAGCTCAATGCCGCCAAGGGCCCCAGTGTGTTGTGCGTGCCCATGCAAGGCTGGGGAGCCTGTGACCTGGCGACACCGGACATAGAGTTGGGGTGGGCCGGACCCGGAGCAGGACCGGTATGGGTGGCTGATGAGCAGAATCCCAAGTGGTCACGGCGTTCAGTGCAGTATGTAAAAGCCCTCAAAGCCAAAATCGATCCCAGCAAGGATAACCTGGAGGTCATTCTGGTGGATAAACACATGAATGACCCATCTTTCGCCGAGCTGCTGGCAGAATTGCTTTTGGAAATGCTCAGTGGCAAATGGACCAAAGGGAACAGGGCTGGTCTGCCATATGTGATTCCTTTCTGATAACACTTTAATTGGGAGGTATAGATATGGCAGTACAGTATAAACGCTCTGAGATACTGGCTCGGTTACGGGACCAGGTGGAAAAGAACCAGGCACTCTTGATGTTCGGTGCGGGAACCGGTTTAACGGCCAAGTGTGCTGATCTGGGCGGAGCGGATCTGGTGGCGGTTTATTCTACGGCTATATGGCGTATGATGGGACTTCCCACCCTTCTCGCCTGGATGCCCTATGAGGACTGCAACGCGCGGGTTAAACAGATGGCCCGGGAGATAATACCGGTGGTCAAAACCGCTCCCTGTATCGCGGGCATCGGCGCCCATAACCCGGCACTGAACCTTGATAGGATAATCGACGAGATGATGGCCCTTGACTTTTCCGGTATCACCAATGAACCCTTTGCCGGTCTCTACGGAGAATTCTTCGCCAAACAGCTGGAGGATGCGGGAATCGGCTTTTCCCGCGAGGTCGAGTTAATCAAAGCCGCCCATAAAAAGGATATCTTCACCGTAGCCTGGGCTTTTAATGAAAACGAGGCCCGTATTATGGCAGAAGCGGGTGCCGATGTAATCGGGGCCATTATCGGGGTAACCAGCGGCGGTCTAACCGGAGCCAAAGAGGTCATGACCCTTGAAAGAGCTACCGCCGAGGTGCAGAAAATGTGCCTGGCTGCCCGTTCCGTAAACCCCGATGTCTTCGTACTGACACATGGCGGCCCCTTTGCCGATGCCCCAACCGCACAGTACTCCATCGCCAACTCTGATGCTGACGGCTATGCCTCCGGTTCCAGCGGAGAACGAACACCCACTGAAAATGCTGTAATTGCAATTACCAGAGAGTATAAGTCAATAAAGGTGAAAGAGAGCTAGAAAGAATAGGCTTAGTTCAGAGCCCTCCGGGCACTCCCGGAGGGCTTTATTATCAACAGCAGTCTACTGCCTGCGGCATGGGGCATACCTGCTTTGTACGGCTGGTCAATAACAATTCCAAATGGCATCGTCATCTCACGGTAGAGGCCCCGGTGACCTTTACTTTATCGTTTTAGCACAGTCGTAAGCTGCCGCAATTACACCAGGCAGGCATCGTTGAGACAAGTCTGCCGGCGGGTAGGTGGCAGCAGGGAGACCTGGGCCCTGAAGCCCGGCCCCCCACCAACTTTTCTTACCAATCAATATCCGGGTTTTCTCTTATGCCGCAGAGGGTCTCGGCCAACTCCTTGCGGTGCTCCAGGTTAATCAGGCGGGTGATCATGATCCGCTGGGCTTGGGGCGATCCGGCACCATGCATTGATTCAGTCAGGTAGCCGACGGCGGCTGTTCCCAGGGTGAGGTTCTCAATAAGCCGCAGCATCCTCTGCCGGTGCTCAACCGGTACGTCAGCTCTGCTGGCGGTATATTTTTTCACCAGCGATCCGATAACCGGGTGTTCATAATCCTTCTCTGAAGGCATGGTCACGAAGAGCCCGCCGGCAATATCCTGGGCCAACCTGGCGATCTCATACGGAAAACGGGTAACATTCTGCTTGCAGATGTTGGCCAGCAGCAGATCAATTAAATAGTTGCCGGAGGCCGTCTTTCTGCCCTCCGCCGAACAGGCAATCCCGCAGCCGTAAAGCGTCTCATTAAGGTGGCACATTTCAACCAGCTTATCCTTAATGTGTGAAGCCTTGGATGTCCCCTGGTAATCAGCAATCGCTTTGGCGGCACCGATGAGGGCATCTCCCACCCCTACTTTACAGCCGCCGTAACTCTGGCGGTGATAGCCGGCAAAGCGCTCGACCAACATGGTGGTAAAATCAGTCTCTCCGTCCATGAAGACCCGCTCCCAGGGAACAAAGACATCATTAAAGATGGTCATGACTTCCTGGCCGCCAAAATGAACATTACCGACATCTACGCTCCCACCCTCGAGCCTGCGGGTATCACAGGACTGGCGGCCGTAGACATAGATCATACCCGGTGTATCCAGCGGGATGGCAAAACTTACTGCCCAGTCTTTTTCATTTTCCTTCAAGCTGTTATTGGGCATGACCAGGATTTCATGAGAATTTATCATGCCGGTTTGATGTAGTTTACAGCCGCGAACCACAATCCCGTCCGCCCGTCTTTCTACCACACGCAGGTAGGCATCGGGGTCCGGCTGCTGACCCGGCGCTTTGGAACGATCACCACGGGCATCAGTCATGCAGCCGTCTACCACCAGGTCGTTTTCCTGGACATATTCCATGTACTTCCTAAAACGCTGGTGATATTCGGTGCCGTGGGCCTGGTCAATTTCAAATGTTGTACTGTATAAAGCATTAAAGGCATCCAAACCCACACAGCGCTGAAAACAGCTGCCGGTCTTCTGACCCAGTAAGCGCTGCATTTTAACCTTCTTAATCAGGTCGTCAGTACTCTGGTGCAGATGGGTAAAACGGTTGATCTTCTTCCCGGTCAGGTTTGAGGTAGCCGTCATAATATCCTCATATTCAGGATCCAGGGCCAGTTTATAAGTCATGGCCACAGAGTTGATGGATGGCCTGATGACAGGATGATCTACCCGGTTCTCTACCTTTTCCCCAAACATATACAACTCGATATCCATTTGCCTTAGCTCGTCCAGGTATTGCTGAGGCGTTTTTAGTGCCATAACATTCCCTCCCTCTTCGGGCAGCTATTCTGCTGCAGTCGGTAGATTATTACTCCAGAATGAATTGCATTCCTTCTCCAATTATAACGGCTTAAATCCTGACTGGCCACCATTGCTCCACAAATATGTTGTTAATCAGAACAATCAGCGAGCTCTCCTCCGGCCATCACTGCAGTAGGCATATGATTCTCAGTGCAGCCGACAGAAGATATAACAATGAATACTGTCGAATAACTCCGGGCGTACCGACCCTGGAAGTCTTGTCGCGAACGCAGCCCTTTCCATAGACGACAGCGGAAACGGCTCGAGATTAATGGGTAACCTGTCCGCCACCAGGTAAGAGATGACCAGTAACAGGAGAAACGTCACCTATTCCTTGTTCTCTCCAAAAACCATCTGGCTAACAAAGCTGATATGAGGTAGGATCATAATTAATTCAGCGTTAAGGAGTGATTCTGCTGCCAACTACATGGGAGAAATCAATTGTAACGAATAACGAAAAAAGAGAGCAGCTGACTTTTAGTCCTTACGCATGTCCCAGTAGTGCCGCGCAACGTTTACAGACGGAACCCATCCCTGACTCCGAGAACATCAGACCTGCATATTTCCATGATACCGATCGGATCATCCATTCCCTGGCTTACAGCCGCTACATTGACAAAACCCAGGTTTTCTTCCTGTTTGAGAACGATCACATTACTCACCGGGTCCTGCATGTACAGTTGGTATCTAAAATTGCGCGCACGATTGGACGCTTCTTGCGGCTCAACGAGGATCTGATCGAGGCTATCGCCTTGGGTCACGATATTGGACACACTCCATTTGGACACGATGGTGAAAGATATCTGAACGAAATATGTGAAGAACAGGAGATAGGATACTTCCGGCACAATGCCCAAAGCGTGCGGTGCCTGCAAGAACTGGAAAAGGGTGGCGAGGGCTTAAACCTTACTCTCCAGGTTCTGGACGGGATTCTCTGCCATAATGGAGAGGCCATCTCCGAGCGGTACATCCCCGCCCCCCGCAAGACCTTCGAGGACTTTCAACTCGAGTATAAAAAACTGTGGACGGAAAGGGACTTCGGCAAAGAACTTAAGCCGTACACGTTGGAAGGATGTGTAGTCAGGATCTCCGACGTTATTGCTTATATCGGCCGCGACATTGAAGATGCCATTACCGTAAAGCTGATAACCCGGGACCAGCTCCCCGAACGCGTGGTAAGGGTGCTGGGAAACACCAACCGGGAAATCATTGACCGCCTGGTGCGGGACCTGGTGCAGCACAGCCTGGGACAGCCCTTCCTGGTCTTCTCCCCTGAGATTGTTGCCGCGCTGCACGCGCTCCGGGATTTTAACTACCAGCACATTTACTTGTCACCGCTCAAACAATCTCAAGACACCAAGATCAGAGCCATGTTCCGCCAGATGTTCAGTACTCTGCTACAACAGGTCAAGGAGAATGATACCTCCTCCCCCATATTTCACGATTTCCTTGATGGTATGAGCCCAAAGTATAAAGAAAACACACCTCCTGCGCGCATGGTAGCAGACTATATTGCCGGTATGACCGATGACTACTTCATGGACACTTACACCAGCCTGTTCCTGCCTCGGAAATTCGGTCGGCAGATAACATAGGCAGAAAGCTGCCAAAACCCATCACTATAACTGCGGCAGGGTTAATTGCTTGAAACCGCCGAAGTCCTCCGCCATGCGGGCATAGACCTCTTTCCCCAAAAGGAGCCGATAAATCTCATCCGCCTTTTTCTCGGGTTCAATGTCCTGGAACCGTTCCGGATAGAGAACCTTGCCGATGTAGTATGCATCAGCGATAGCAGTATCAATATTGGTGGTATAAAAATTGTAAGGCAGAATCTGGTAGATTTCCCCTTGTTTCACCGCCGACAAGGTTTGGTAGAACTGCCTGTTTCTCTTGTAATCCTCAAGCACCGAGGGGTAACCGGCCGCATCAATAAATATCTTATCTGGGTTCCACTTAACCAATTGTTCCTTGTCAATCATCACTGACCCGGTTTTCCCGGTCTCGTCCACCACATTCCTGGCATGAACGGCATTAAACAACGAGTAATTACCCTGGGTGCTCTCGATCCCATGGGTCCCCTTCATTCCCAAACCTCCCACATAGGCGGTGGGTTTCTTATGTTGGGGTATGTCCCTGGTTCTCGCATCCAGATCATTCTTGAATTCATCCATTAAGTCAACCAATTCCTGTGCCCTTTCTTCCATCCTGACAATTGTGCCGATCAGGATTAACGACTTGTCTACCTGCGGATCAAAAGCGGAAGTTTCCCCGTAGCTCAGTGCGCAAACCGGGATTCCGGTTTTCTCCTGCAGCTTATCAGCCGATGCTTTGTCAGCGGCATAGGTGGTAAATATAACGTCAGGTTTGACCGCCAGAATCTTCTCCGCGTCGGGTGCATTGTTCGGGCCGCCCGCTCCGATTACGGGAAGGCTTGTCAACGTCGGGTAGGCATAAAGGTAGGGCCTGCCGGTGGGATTGTCAATTTCCATCTGTTCAACACCAGCGAAAATATCAGGATTGTTAAAGTAACAGCAAAGTCTCATGGCACCAGGGCCAATAGCCACAATTTTTTCCACGGGTCCTTTGACAGTGACCACCCTTCCCAGGGTATCGGTTACAGTTACAAAGGAAAATTCGGTTTCATATTCATAATTGAAGGAATAAGAACATCCGCTCAAGGCCAGTGAAAAGCAAAACAAGATTAGCACAGATAAACATATCATCCTATTTTTCATCACGATCCCCCATATCCCATATAAATAATTACTGGCAGTGGCTTGATTGTTATACGGGCACCACCACCGGAATGCTCCCAACCTCCGTGATCTTGACCGGGGTTGAGTAAACCCTTTCAATGTTCTCGGGCGTCATCACCTCTAACCCTCCGGCGGCAAATATCTCGCCATTTTTGAGCAATATGAACTTATCGGCGAAGCGGAGGGCCAGGTTCAAATCGTGCATGCTGACCACTGCACCAATCTGCCCGTTGGTGACGATCTTTTTTATGATCCTGATCACTTCCAATTGGTTCTTGAGGTCAAGGTTGCTGGTTGGTTCATCGAGCAGCAACAGATCAGGCTCCTGTGCCAGAGCCCTGGCTATCATCACTTTTTGCTGTTCGCCGCCGCTCAACTCGTCGAGGTACCGTAAGGAATACTCTTCCAGCTCAAGAATACTCAAGGCTTTTTTGGCAGTTTCCAGGTCCTTGGGGGAAGCCTCCCACTGGATATAGGGTTTTCTTCCCAACAGCACTGCATCAAAAACCGTGGTACTGACCTGTTCCTGGCGCTGAGCCACATAACCGATTCTCTTCGCCAGCTCTCTGCGAGTGAATTTGTTCACCTCTTCCTTCTGTAGAAAGACCGTGCCGGCGCGGGGCTTCAATACCCGGTTAATGCACTTTAGCAGGGTTGATTTACCGGCGCCATTTACCCCAAGAACGGCTAGGAAATTGCCCTTGCAAATAGAAAAGCTAATGTTCCGTAAAACCGGACGACTGGGATAGTCAAAAGCCAGTCCATTTACTGATAAAATCATCTCTTCTGATACCCCCTGATTAACAAATACAAGAACAGCGGTGCTCCAAAGAAGGAAGTAATGGCTCCCACCGGAAGCACTACCGGAGCCACCATGGTCCGGGCCAGGGTGTCTGAAACCAGGAGCAGGAGAGCGCCCATCATTGCCGAAGCCGGTATCAGGTAGCGGTGATCCCCCCCAATTATTCTCCGCATGATGTGAGGGCCCACCAACCCGACAAAACCAATTATGCCCAGGAATGAAACCGCCACCGCCGTGATCAAGGAAGACACCAGCATCCCGAACTGTCTTACCCTTTCAACATTTACGCCCAGACTTTTGGCTGTTTCCTCGCCGCTGTCCAGAGCATTATAATCCCATCTCCTGAACATGAAATAAACAAACGCTACGGTAACAAGAACAGCCAGGATGGCTACTTCAGGCCAGGCTATCCTGCCCAGATCGCCGAACGTCCAGAACACTGCTGCGGCAATCTGATAATCCTGGGCAAAGTACTGGATAAGAATGGTCCCCGCTGCAAAGAGTGAACTCAGCGCAACTCCCGCCAGCACCATGGCCTCAGGAGTAAAATTCCTTATCCTGGCAAGCAGTAAAATAACCACTGTGGCCAGCATCGAACAGATAAAAGCCAAAACCGTCACTAAATAGGGATTATTGATGATCACCGCATCGGTGCTGGTGCTCTGTATAGTGCCGGCCCCAAAAACAATGATCGCCAAATTGGCTCCAAATGCGGCTGCATTGGCTATGCCCAGTGTAGATGGCGAAGCCAGCGGATTTCTGAGGTTGTTCTGCATGACACAACCGGCCACCGACAATCCCGCTCCGGCAACAATTGCCGCTGTTATCCGCGGCAGGCGAATCCTCCAGATCACCATGTCCGACACACTGTTACCGCCGGTGATAACAGCCTGGATAACCTCATACAGGCTTAACTTGATCGATCCAGTATTTATGGCAACGGCAGACGCCAGAACCATCAGGACTGCAAGTAGCGCCAGGATCGTTTTTTTTCTTCCTGTGAAACTTTTATAGTCGTTCGTATTTGTCACTACCATCCCCGGCTGTAATCCTTAAAGCAATCCAAGCAGACTTTTTTTCCATCCTGTAATCTCATCTTGTGTTCAGCGGTATTTTCCCCGCAGGAATCGCAGATAACCGAGTTAAAGATCCGGGCCATTTCAGGCAGGCTGTAAGCCGGCTTCATGAAATCGAACAGCTTATCGATCGGCGCGTTCAATATGTACTCCTGGCGTTCCTCTCTCCCCATTTCGGAGGACAAAGGCTTGGCTATCAGGCGCAAGGCGTCTCCATTCCTGCGGTTGAAGAAACTGAAAGCCATCTTGCCCCGATCCCGGTAGATCAAGTTTCCCTTCCCCAGGCTGCAGCCGGTCAGAACCTGAACCGCATCGACACCGCAGGCGTCGTTTTCGACAACACACACCACTTCTTCATCCGCGGAAAAAGTAATGCCCATCTGTTCCCGGGCTGCCTCAACGGCTCTGAATCCAATCGCCAAGCCCGGACACTCGTGCCCGTGAAACTCTACCGCTTTTAACCAATCAAGTCTGTTCATTAACTGCATCACCTCCTAGTTGTTACCATAAATGCGAAAACAGAGCTGCTATAGTGCATACACAAAACCATACCGGCCAAGGCTTTCAGATAAGCGGTGTTCTATCTTCCCTTGCTGTAATTTCCACGATAACAGTCTTTTCCATGCTTAATGTGTGTACTTGCGAAAAATCGAAATAAAAAACCACGAAGTGATCACTGCATTCCCGCAGTTACTTTCACCTTCGTGGTTGAATTGCGTTCAAAGGATTACAAAAGGATATGAGCCTTCATGACTCCATTGTTAGTATTTGATTATATCATAAATAAATTGCCAGATCCATAAAATTCTCCGGTCTGTCCATGACCGAATTAGGCACCAGCCCGTTTCTATCTCGCAAAAAAGGCACCAATCTGTTCTTGTCTAGGGTTATACAGATATTGTTATAACCTGCAGGATTTTACACTTCAGTTATCGAAATTTGTAATAGATCGCACAGCAAAAACCTCAAGGGAGACTTATTGAGTTTGTTGTCAAAGTTGTGGTTGGGGCTATATATAGATAAGACTGGATGGCTAAAACAGGAAGTAGCAATAAGTAAACTGAAGTGGTATCTACAACTGAGTGAAGGAGACTCCTATGAAGGCCATAACAATGATCGTTAAACTTGTATTATTATTTTTGTTTTTACCTATTGGTATAGTAGGACTAATTATGACTATATCGGATTTTGATGGTATCAATCTATTTTTGACTATTATAGGACTAATTATCGGTATAACTGTTGCGCGAAGTCTTTTTCAGGATGT
>LSQX01009794.1_pt2 | contig 56784 bp, 58 predicted proteins | sample 654561 | NCBI WGS metagenome assembly LSQX01 (sample SAMN04489861, study PRJNA283612) | anaerobic digester metagenome | isolation source: 4 biogas reactors fed with cattle manure at either 37C or 55C with and... | place: Denmark: Kongens Lyngby | collected 2014 | reverse complement strand
CCGGCTTGTCTTTGTGCCAATACCATGAGCCATTTTTGTCCTGCGCCAGATAGTCGTATCCATCTGGAGCATCTCTCCAATCGGGTTTATTCATGTTGTCTCCTTGATAAACGTTTCGCATAATGTCATAAGGCAAGAGCCTGACAACGGATATTGTTGAGGTGTTCTTACAATCTCTCTGACTAACTTCATCACTGTCTCAATAGTGGTCTCTGGAGTTACTGGAATAGATTGAGTTCGTCTATGTCCGACTGCATCACTATCTACTTCTTCATAGTTCACCACAATTGAGTAGTGATGGTCTTCGATATGTGTCGTTCTTGACATTGTATCTCCTTGTTAAATGGCGTGCCTGTACTGTTGGATGCCACCTTCAATAACAGACACGCCTATGGGTGTGACGCTGTCACCACGTCACATTACTACCACTTCACCGAATGGAGCCTTGAATGAATCATCACCTGAATAGATTACCCATAAGACAGGGTGGTCTGGAGCTTCAGGGAAGTCATTACAATAGCCATCGGTAAAGTAAACCGTGAGGACAGGCTCAATTCCTTCCTCTTTCATATACTCAAATCCAGGGACAAAACTTGTACCTCCTCCTCCCTTGGCTTTGAGTCCATCTAATCTTATGTCATCTGCTGTCACATGCTCATGTGCTTCAAGAGCATGGTCAACATACATGACCTCTGCCTCAGAACCTGGATACAATGATAATGCAGCAGCAAGCTCTGAAGCAAACACATTCAACTGTTTGTTGTTAACCGAACCTGATGTGTCTATGATGACTCCTATCAAGCCAAGCTCTGGTGTGTCGAGACTGGGCAAGTATAATCCAGCATGAGCATAGCGCTTGTTAGGTTTTTGGAACCTATAGTCATTGCGTGCATTATTTGAGATGAATGCCTGCAACAACTCCTGCCAAGGCAGCTTGGGATTCATCAGCTTATCTATGTATCTATCCAAGCCTTGTGGAAGAGAACCTGTCATCCTCCCTGTCATTACTGCTGAAGCAATTGTCTGTTTCCATTGCTGTTCAACTTCCTGTGCAGTGGCAGTACCTGATTGAGGATGGTCAATGACTCCCCCCAGTGACCATGTATCTTCGGGTGGAGCATTGGTTTTCTCTTCCATGAGCTTGTCATAGATAAACTCTGCGCTCTTGCCTGCGAAGTCGTGTCTGTATAAAGCTCCAGCAGGCAAAGGATGATTGGGCAGGTCTTTGATGATGGGATTGATTGCATAGTCACATGCCATGTTCCAGATATAATGGTCTCTTGAACCACGTCTGAGCATATGCATCATAACCACATGCAGAACTTCATGCATCATTACAGCCTTGACCTCAGCATCCTTGAGCTTGCTTATCCAGACAGGTTCATAGTAGATATAATCACCATCTGTTGCAGCGGTTGGGACTGAACCATCTGTCACCTCCTTTATCTTAAGCATCATACATAGATGTGCAAAGAAGGGACTGCCAAGTATCAGTGCTGTCCTTGCTCTTAGTATTGAGGTCATAGCATTTTGTGTCATGACTCAACACCAATGACCTTATCGATTTGGTCAAGTGCAGATTTTGCAAAGCTTGCAGTCTCTTCTCTGAGAACAGCACTCTTCCTCAAATCCTTTGGGTCTTTGACAACATAGGCAAGCACATCATCAATGAGCTTGTCAAGCTTGGGGTCTCTGGTGAGATTGAATGCTCTTGCAACATCACAGAGTTCCTCAACATTGGTGATGATTGTATTCTTGAAGTAGGTGTCTCCAGTCATACGTTCATGCAGCTTGGTCAAGACAGTATGCATTCTTTTCCAGACATCTTTGATAGCATCGGTCAGCATCTGTTTAGACTCTCTCTCATAGTCCTCCTTGAGGCTTTCTATGGTCGAGGCATCCAGGGACACTCTGAAGTCATCAGAAGCTGCCAGAGGCGATATTAGAACCCTTACATCGTAAAGGCATCTTAACCTTGAACCACTGGGGTAGTCTGCTTGGTTAAATAGACCACCCAATAGGTCTTTTGCTTTCTCAACAAGGTCATCATACTTGTTCAGGAACTCTTCAACAACTTCAAGATACTTCTCCTTGAGGTTATTGATACCATTCATGTACTCAAAGTAGAGGACAGAAGGAAGCACCCTTGTCCCACCATCATGCCAAGGCATTGTCATCTTATGATGATATGCTCTTATCTTGCTGGCTGCCTTGTTAATCTTTGCAAGCTCATCTCTGTCTACAAGAGCCTTGCTGAAGTTACCAGCATTGGTTGCATTGTAGAGTAGGTCAACTGCTTGCATTGCATCTTTCGATTGTTTCCTACCTGACCATCCATTGATAGTCAGGTTTACCATCATTGCATTGTACATAACTCCTCCTATAAGAGTATGTTCTGATTTTCAACTGACCACTCGACAAATGATTGGGTCGAAGTGATAGCCTTGTTGTGAGAGTAACAGTCCTTGACCATCATCACCTGGAAATCTCTAGTGAATCTTCTGATGAACTTCATCAAGGTGTCAAATGCTTTGACTGTTACATTGTGTGCAATGAGACCACCAAGTGCAAATGTAACACTGGGGTTGCCATCTTTGATTTCTACATGTTCAGGGTCGTTAAGAATGTCCTGATAGCTTGGCAAGTCTTGGTAGACTTCAAGATAGGTTTTCAACTCTGTGGCAAAGCCTGAACCAACAGCACCTGACCACATTGCATACCTGATGGATTCATCAAGCTGTGCATTCATGAGTCTCCCCACTGCTGCCACTGTACGTGGACATGGAGAGTTCTCAATGTCTGCGGTTGGCTTGAAGTTATGCAACAGACTTGGTCTGAACCTGATGAATGAGATGAGTTCATGTGGCATATTGTTTACAATAGCCCACTTCACCCAGTCATCAACATTGGTTTGCAGTTCCACAATTGCAGTGAACCTTGACTTGACAGGCTCAAGGATACCCATGACTCCTGCTCTATCCTGTCTGTTGTTTGTGCAGGCAATGAATATCACATGGTCTGATACCTTGTGTCCATTGATACGCCTTGCCAATATCAACTGCATAATGGCGGACTGTACAGACATAGGGGCTTGACCAAGGTCGTCCAGCAAGTATACTGTTGGTTTCTTGGCTTCAATCAATTGATGCAGCTCCCCAAACGGTAGGAAATGTGCAGCATCAGTTACTGTCCCATCAGCACTGATATGCTTGGTTGGGAACGGTAATCCCTTATAGTCGGTAGGGTCACTCACGACAGGGTGTGAGATGATTAGGTCTGCACCTGTATCAGCACAAGCCTGAGCAACGATGTCACTCTTGCCTGTGCCTGGTGCCCCCTTAATTAGAACAGGCTCTTTGTGTTTGATTGCAAACCTTAGAACCTGAGTCAGCTGTGAAGGCGTTATCGCCACTGTGGTGTTAATCGTTTCTGTGTTCAAAACGGTACCTCATTTTTATTGGTTGGTGGTGAGTCGTTCATTCTTTCTTGCACTGCCTGAGCGCACAGAAGATTCATCAACTCATCGTTGTTGGTTAGTTCACTGAGATTGTCTGGTGGTTCAAGTACAAGACATGTTCTGGCTGACCACCGCTTCATCATGGGACTAAGATAGACACGAAGATTAACTGGGAACTGTTGTGAAACAAGCATTTTATAGAAGTCTGACACAACAAGAGGCGACTTCTTGCCATATAAAGCCCTTAGCATATCTCTTGATGCTGTGCGGTCATGAAATGGTTTGAGAGAATCCCAATTATTAAGTGTCTTGTATACATAGACCTTGAGCTTATCGCCTATGGTTTTGACAACACTTATCTCATAATCATGCACAAGACTTGTTGGAACCTTGAAACCAGGTTCCCAATGTTCATCTTCATCCATTCCTTTTATCATCGCTTTCCATAGCACCTTCCACTTGTGCCAATTGCCATTGACTGGCATATCAAGCTGTTGAAGGTCAATGTTCTTATCAAGCCATCCTGGTATCATTCTAATCTTATAGAATGCATCATGTGCTGGAAGACTTGACAAAGCCCATTTGTTATAAGGAACAGCAAGCATATCATCAAGCACTGCAAGGTTTCTTATGGAAACAGCCTTGTATACTCTTTGAGCATTATAAACAATCAATGCGGCATCAACAGTTGTTGCCCAGTGTACGGCTTCGTATGTGCCAAACTCAGGACTGCCAGCCAACTTTGTTGTTGCCTTTGCTCCATAACAGATACCTTCTTTGAACATATTACGCTGCCATGTTATGTCTGGTGGGAGCAGCTTGTTGTTGATGTCTATCTTCTTGAGTACTTCATAGATTGTCATTTGGCTGACTCCTTCAATAGATTGCGTGTGCTTTGTGCAACAAGCAGGCTATATGTTTCTTGAGTGATACGGCTTGTATCCATCTGAGTGAAGCTTATCTCTGGCTGATAGGGGATGTGCTTGTATCTACGAGGTCCTATTCTAATGACATCAGCCTTCACTTTTTCCCTTGCAACAGGGTAAACATCAAGCTTGGTGACATTGCTAATGTTAGGACTAACAGTAAAAGCATTGACAGCTTTAACCACTTTGTCAACAGACAGTTCAATTGCCTTGTGTTCAAGACCTCTTCTCAGATAGGTTCTTACAGTGCCTGTCTCTGCCTTTAGTATGAACAGCTTACCTTCATGGTATGGATGGTTTGAGTGGGTTACACTACTCGTATACACAGGTACAACAGCAAGTGTTCTCCAATTACGATAAATTCCATTTTCGTATGGAGCCTTGTCATTGTAATGGAACAATGCATTGTCCACAGCAGGGTCATAAGTCTTTGCAAGCAACTCATACATCTCTTGAGCAAGGTCATTGTCAATCTGTTTGTCTGTCCCTTTGATGATAAGGTGTGACAAGTAATCAGCAGGTTGTTCCTGCATCTTTACTTCATCATCAGACCGGAGCCTTTTCCATTGAAGATGTGATGGTACATTGTATTCACAAGTTCCATAGATGATATAGGATTTGTATTGCAGTGGTGTTTTGACTGTTCCCAAAGCAAAAGCAACAACAGTACTCTCTGTCTTGGACGCATCATAGTACAAGCTAAGAGACTTTAACAGTCTTTGCAGGTTCTTGTCATCCTGATAGTCTTTGTTAACAAGCTTGCTTAGTTGTGCAGGGATGAACCCTATGTAGTATGATACCAAGTTTGTAAACTTATGAGACTTATGCCAACGCAATGGAGCTTTCCTTTCTGCACCTTTACGCTCTATGGGTTTATACCTTAGTGTAAATGACTTGTCAGACGTCATAATATCTCCTGTATGAAGTGAACCCCTCCAGGGTATATCAAAACACTCACCGAAGGGGTTCGTTGATTCTGTGGGTGTTTAGGAGGCTTCTAAGCCATCTCGATACTTTTTGCTGAACTTCTTTGTGGACAGGAAGAGTACAAGGTCTCCTCGATTGACTCTTGGACCAGTGTTCCTGCCAACAAATTCTTGATTCCAAAGTTCTCCCTTTGTCAGCATTAGAGAGTTGAGATACTGTGAGTAGTTAACATACTTTTCTTCACAGGGGTTATACTCTGCAAACATCCCAAGAGGGATGGGAACCAGTGATACATAAAAGTCTTGACCAATCTCATGTGCGAAGTCGTTCCATTCAATTAATGCTTTGATTGTATTCTCCACACGGTTTCTTCTGATTACTGATTTGTTAAGGTAAAATGCAAGGCACACTAGCATCATAATCGGTGTCCAGTGCTTTCGTTTGGTCAATTCTTTTTTGTTCTTTTTGATATACTCCAAGTAGGACAAGCATATCTTGGCATGTCCGTATCCTCTGTTCTCTTCACTGAAGGTGTTGAAGAACTTTATCATTCTGTTGACTGTTGAACGTGATACTTTTATCATGTGTTTCTCCTTCCATACTCGGAGATGAGAATAGCTTCTGCTATCCCATCATGATAATTGATGTCGTCAATGGCATCAGGGAATAACTCCTTGGCAAGCCTGATAGACTTCTTTTTGTCTCCTTCAAGCTTGAAGTACTTCTTCCACTTCGCAGGTATAACTTCTTCAAAAGGAATGCCTGCTGAGATAAGTGTGCCAAGTAGAATGCCATAGTTGATGAGAGATGTCATAACACCTTTCTGTAAGACTTTCACAGGAGAAAGGTTCTTACAGCTAGGACAAGGCTTCATTATGATATGAGGCTTGAGTATCGGTCTCTCAATGATAACCTTTGCAGGTGCGACATACAACTCCTGCAAGATTGTTTTAACTTCTTCATAGTTGTCAATGCTTGGCATCTTGTAAGCCTTGACTGTTCTATCCTCGGAATCAACGGATACAATTGCACCCTTGAGTCCAGGGTCAATTCCAATGTATTTCATATGTTCTCCTTTTGATATACCAGCATAGCTGCCAGGACTCTGATAATGATGTCATTACCGAGAGCCTTGGTGTAATTGCTGGCAGGAATTGGCAGTTCTCTGTTCTTGTGTATTCTCTGAAAGTCAGACTCTATCATTGGACCGTATGCTGCCTGATTCTGTGCTGTTTCTGTAAGCACATAAAGCAAGGCATTGCCTCCAGTGAGAATCCTGTCTCTGAATTTTTTGATGTTCTCATAGAGATGGTTGGTCTCATTGGAGACAATAGAATACATGTTCATGTTATTCTTTGCTTGCATCTTCATCTCGGTTGCCATTGATACAGCGGCATCGAAGAGTCTGTTTACTTCTTCACGTGTTATCATTGCTACTCCTTGTAGCCTTGTACAAGCATAATTGCGAACAAGGTCATTATGAGGTTTCTTATTGTGTTGTATTGGTTGTCTCTTTGAGGTCTTGGAATGTTGCTATGATAATTTCTGCCGAAGGAGGTAGGGTCATCCATTATGCTGAATGTCTTGGGTTCAAAGTTAGGCTTTCTATAAATCCAAGGGAGCCTGTCCAAGAGTCTTACCTCAAGTGTGTACGAGAGATTGTAAAGGTCTGTCAAGAGTCTTGCTATTGCCACATCATTGTGTTCACCATGCTCAAGCTTTACTTTGGTTGCATAAGCCACAGCTTCGTCATGAAGCTTCTCAAGTTGTTCTCGTGTCATGACTACTCCCTTGGCAAGGATGGTATATGCATCCTGCTTGAAGCAAGTATCTGATAGTTGAACTCCTGACCTGACTCACCTGTGCTGTTGGCAAGGAACTTTGCTTTACCAAGCTTTGTATCATCCATAGACAAGCCTATCACCTTGCGTGACTGGTTCTCTATGCTGCCTGAACCCTTGCCTGAGAACAGGTTAATCTCGCTGTCTCGTGAGTCTTGTCTGTTCACCTGTGACACCTGATAGACAATGATGTTGTACTTTACTGCAAGCTCTTGGAAATAGAGCATTGCTTCCTCAATACCAGCAGGACCTTTACCCTTGTCTACAAAATGGTCAAGAGTATCAATCATTATCTGCTCAGGCTGTTCACGCTCTATATCTTCTTCAAGACGTTTGAGCTTGCCTGAAGTTGGGTAAGGCATGATGTGGTTGATACTTTGTATCCATTTATCCAACAGTTCGTTCTTGTGATTGAGCATGTACTGCTTGGAGCAGTTCTCAAGGATACGACAGCAGTTCAAGAGGAAATACTTTGGGTCTTCCTCACCTGTGTAATACAGGGTCTTGCGTCTCTCATCTTCAAGGATGATGCTCATGTCAGCAAGGCTCAGTCCAAGAGCTACGTGTTTCATGAACGTACTCTTACCTGCCTTGGTCATGCCAATGATTGAGACAACTTCACCACGTAATGCAATGAAGTCTGAACCATACATCTCGATACCACAGATACGGGCAAGGTCAACACCAAGCTTCAGTTCTGTTCTGAAGTCTGTTTCGTAGATACTCTTGACAAGGCTGTCCCATGAGTCTGGTGTGTCTATGAGACTCTTGTCTGCATAGTAATCACATCTTGGATTACAGTACTTGACCCTGAGAGAATCACTACAGCCATAGTTGTAGTTACGGTTGTATGCACTCTCAATTTTCTCAAGCAAGGTTACCTCATCAAGACTGTTGTTGTTCCAGTCTATCAATGCTGCCTTGGCGAAGTTGCTTGGTAAGCCACAACGCTTAAGGTAGCTTGCTATACGAAGCACAGCGTTGTTCCTTGTGCCTTCTGTTGGACCATCTTCAAGCATTTTGTAGATGCATGATTGGATGAACTGAGGTTCTCTAACAGCAGTATAGGCACGGACAGGAGGGACACTTGTCTTGATATAGTCCTGCAATTCACCATCACCCGAATACTCAGGTTCCCAGTTGAAGTCATCACGTCTTGTCTTGGCAAGGTCGTGTATGTCTTTCCATTTGAGTGAGAGTATCTCATTGATGGTAACCGGTATCTTATACAAGCCTGACTTCTCATTGAGACTGTAGGTTGTTCTTAAGATTCCGTTGCGTTGATAGATGGCAAGGTCTATGTTGTTGCCTATTTCAGGCAGGCTTCTCATCGTTTCCTTTACGATGTATGGAAAGTCAAGGAATGGTTCATCATTGATGAGACCCTTATCCTTCAAGACTTTCTCAAAGTTGAAGCAGCCTTCATGTATCATGAGATGATAGCCTCTGCCTGAGAAGTACAGCTTGATGTTATAGTTCTGTATGCCAAGCTCTCTGAGTTGGAACAGAACATGAGCAGCCTTGCGTATTGTCTCTTCGTCAGAGTTGTCACCCTTGTCGATGTCAATTGGTATCCATTGTATCCATCGTTGTATCTGTGACCACTCGATAGTCTTCTTTGATTCAAGCTCTTCCCTGTCGGTGGGAGAATAGCAATAGACGCTTGTATAAAGAGCTTTGTCAACACCATTCTCCCACGCCCAGGCAGGTAGCTCTTCTTCGGTTTTGAGGATACGGCGGTTGGTTACTCTACCCTCAGCTACCTCATAAATCATGGTGCCTCCTACAGTTTAATTGGAGAGCCGGAAGGCAGGGTCTTTGAAGAAGGAGACTCTGCTACAACATCAGCAGAAGCTGCTTCCTTGTCTCGCCTGCTTATGAATTTCTCAAGGTCTTTCATGGCACGCATGCCATTTGCGTTGGTAGGCTCGAACCTTTTGGTAACGATAGGATAACCGTTACGTCCAACTCTTACCAAGCCATAGAACTTTGTACCAAGCTTGATAAGGCTGTTGAGATGGAAGTTCATGTCTTCCTCCATGACAGCATAGTCATCAGTGGTTTCACCATTATGAAGCAAGGGGTCTCCCTTGGTGTTGAAACCTCCGTGATAACCAATGGTGTCAAAGAGTTTGAACAAGGCCTGCACTCCACGTCTGGGAAGGTCTTTTTCTTTTCTACCAATCTCGTCAGCAATGAGATTGTTGTTCTCATCGTATTCGAGTTCTACAAAGTAGTCCAACCAGATGTCATTGGTATGACCATCGGGTCTGACTTTGAACTTGAATGCAACATCGGCATGGTCTGCCCAACCTGGGAACTTGGAACTGTTTGCATCAATACTAACACTTGTGAAAGTGCATGGTATTGTGCCTGTTTTAAACTCAGACTTCGGTTGGGGCGCTCTTGACTGAGCCCGTTGGTTTGTTTGAGACATTTGTCTCCTCCTTTTTTGCTTGTTTATACAAGCCCCAGTCTGCTATGACTGTTGACTTGCCTGATTTTGGTTGACCACACACAAGATGCAGACTGCCGTTACGGAACTGTGTGTAGTCAGGACGAGCTACTGTGATTGGTCCCTGTGTTTCAAGGTCAGGGATAACTTCTTTGTTGTCATAGTTGTCCATCAACTCTCTCATCTGTGAGTAGAGTGAATGCTCACCACGCTTGGCAAAGATAAGAGTCTTACCTTTGAGCGGGTCGAGACGTGACCCCATGATTGATTCACCTTGACCATCAAAGCTTGCAGTGTGGATGGTGTTACCTGAATCAGAGACTGAGCGTTGCAGAGATACAATTGTCTCTGCGTGTCCTGTCAACCACTTCGACAGCTTGTCAGGTATCCCAGACATACGTTGTTGAGGGATTACCTGCTTACCACTACGGATAGTAATGGTGTTCTCAAGCTGCACACCGAGTAACAGTTGTCCTGTGCCACTGACAAGAGAGAGTAATTCTGTAATCTTCTCTTGTATCTTGGCACGAGCCTTGGCTGTACCCACAGCAAATTCAATCTCACTGATGTCAGTTGCTTCCTGATACTTTGGCACTTTGCTCTGAGCATCCAGTGCTATGATTTCCTGAAGGATGTAGTCATTGACCCAGTCAACAAAGTTGTTGAAGGTGTCAATTGCAAGGTGTTTGTATGGCAGCTTATCCCAGTTGTCTTTGAGATAGTTTACTGCCTCATAATATGACCAAGCTTCGGTGGGTTTACCTTCTTGGTCAACGAGTCCTCTCTCTGTGAGAGGAACAATCTGCCACTCTCCATTGTCATCCTTAACCATTGGTGGGATGAGACTGTGGATGTGGATACGATGAGCGCCTGGGATATAATCAGATGACGCTTCAGTATCCAGTATGAGTAGCTCTGGTCCTTGCCAAGTTGTTGTTGGCATTCTTACCTCCTTTAGAATTTGATTGGTGAATCTGATACAGTCTTCTTGTTGTATAAGAAGAAGTCAAGCCCTGTCCAGAAGAACCGATAGTTGATTGTCGAGACATACTCTGAGTGGGCTTGTTCAATGATTGACTCAGCCTGTTCAGTTGTTGTCTTACAGAGCTTTGCTATAAACTCTGTAACAGCAGGCTCATCGTCTGAGAGCCCTTCAAGGCTGAGTAGTTTACCACAGTCTTCACACACTGCAATGAACCTCTTGAGATGTCTCTCTTTGAGTTCATGTTCAATGGTGAAGATGGGGTGTAACCACTTGGGTTTCCCAGTGTCACAGATTTGACACTTGCCTTTGGCTTTGGCAAAGACAGAACGATATATCTGTCCCTTTGCTGAACCAACAGTGTCATTGAAGTCTGTGTGCCACCGTGGGAAGTATTGTAACTGAAAGTTCCTAATCATGATGTTACTCCAATAATGCCTTGTAGAATGTCAAGGCTAAATGATATAGCGTTTAAACGCTCAAAAATACACCTATTTCAAGCGTTCTCATTTTACCAGTATAGTTTGATGGGTTGAATGAGTTCGCTTGATTTAGGATAGTCTCAGGAAGTTAAACAGGGTGCCAGTAAGTGATTCAAGCATGATACAGGAGGTAGCATGTTCTGACACCCTGATGATAAGGCTGGGCTAATCACAGGCAAGGGGGACTATAGGAAGGATAATAGCCTTGACTGCCATTACTGTACAGTCTACCCAGCCTTGTTGTTATTTTAAAACAAGCGCTGCACTAAGCCATAGGTAGATGGCTAATGCTCCGCCTGGAAGGTTAAACGGAACATAGAGTATCCATAGTATACCCAAGATGGTAACCAAGGCAATGATGGCAGTACTCACGAATAGAACAGACGGTTTGTACTTCTTGATGTAGAAAACAAACGCTACTGTTGCTATAATAACTGCAGATGTATACCAGAATTGGTTGCTCATCTGCCTTACCCACACACCATAGGCATGGTACTGTGGGTCAACGACACTTGTATACCAATGCTTGATGTACTGGTATAGCAAGAAGGTGCTGAGGACAGTTAGAGTAAGTCCTATGAGCTTGTTCAGATTGTTTGTATGTTTCATGGTTTGTCCTCATATGGTATGTATGGCATAACAACCTTGCCTGGTTTACAAGGGAAAGGTATGGGTCTTGTGATGTTCTCAAGAACCTTGATGTTGTCTATCTCATTGTTAGTGATGGTCTCAACATACTTTGAGTCACCTGAACCAATGACAATAAGACTGCGGCTTCCATCAAGGTGGATAAAGAACTCATCCTTGTTACCAAAGAAATAAGTTACAGGCGTATCCTTGAGAACAGTTGTAACAATAACTTTGCCATCTTCGCTGTTGAAATATCCGTTGATTACAACAGCACCACCGCGAAAGATGTCAATGGTATAGATGGGAGTGATAACATGAACACAGTCTGTGTTAAAGACTATGTTAAACAGCGGCAACTCATCATTCTCCTTGATGATGAGAACGTATTCAGTGAATAATAACATGGTGTCTCCTTATGATGTTTGAATAAAGCCAGAGTAACTGTAAGAGGTAGGGGAAATGATGACCCTTGGGTACAGCACCCTGGCAAGTTGCTACTTGCTCTTCGTTAAAAACAAAAAGTGTAGCACTGTGAAAACAGCAATGAACACTAACGGTGTACTGCCAAACCAATGGATGGTTGCAATCACCGTGAGTCCAAGAACTATCAGTCTCAGAATTATCATACGAGCCTCCTCTATGATAAGTGTCATTGCTGCTGTCTTGACAAAAAAAAGTGGAGAGAGTTCAGGTTATGTCCAATGCATATAGCTTGGCGGTACCAAACTCTCCCCTGTCCGTGTTCATCTTGTGTGGTGCGCAACGTGAACCTGGACTAAAAAAAGAGAGAGCAGAGCTTGTAATAAAATACCGAAAACTTACAAGGTACTCTCTCATGTTATTGTTATGTCTCAAGGATAAGGAACTTCCTCTGGAACTTCTTCTTGTTCTTGGAAGCTTTCCTCTTCCAGTTCCCAAGCCATGAGACGTAGCTTGCAAACATCTTTGGAAAAATAGACCTTGTTGTTATACATTGCCACATACAGACCATGTTCAAGACAAACTGTTATCGCAGTGTCCATCACACCGCTACCAGCAGAATAACCTCTGTCAGGGACATCGTCATACAGGTACCACTTTGTGTTGTCTATGTTGTATTCCAGTCTAAGTTTGTGGCTGTCTCCAGCTACAACTGTAAAACTGGTGTTTTTAACGTCTGACAACAAGATGTCTAAGTGTTCGTCAGCATATACGCTGATGTTATAAAGAGTAAATAGTCTTTTCATGGTAACCTCCTCAGGGTATGAAGTTGGTGATAACTAAACTGTTAAAAAAAAAGAGAACAAAGACAAAGCCTTGCTCTCTAATTAAACAGACTACCCAAACAGACGTAACAGCAATGCTATGGGAAGCATACTGTCTATCGTACTGTTGGATGTGACTGGAGTGGGTTTGCTATCTTCGAGCTTGACTACTCGTGTCTCCAGGGAGTCTACACGTTTGTCGATGGCATCGAGTTTGCCACTAATCTTTGTTGTGTCGACCTTGACGCTGGAGAAGTTTTCATTGACATCGTTAAAGTTTTTATTGATGTCAGTGGCAAGATTTTCGAGAGCCTCTTTGAGGTCTCTGTTTGACGGACCGTAACTCCTGTAATTGTTATTGTTTGCAACAGGTTGTGGTGTGGGAGTTGAAGTAATGGTTGAATCCATGGTGTTCCTCCTAAAGAACAGTGTTATAGTACAATAGAGTATACTAGTTAAAGCAAACTATTAAAGCATGCTTAATAACCAGTAGTAGTACCGTACAATAGAGTATATATCATATGGGGGTAGTAGTAGTGGTTGCCCCCTCTCCAAAATTCAGAGTTGCACGTATGGCTTTCCAAGTGTTCCTCGTGTGTAGTTTTGAGAGAGCTATTGTACTCATCTCAGATTATTTTATTTTCAATTCTACAGGGTCTGAGGTGTTGTATTTGGAGTTTGTAGGTGGTTGAGGGTTGAGGTGTGTTGATGGGGGGTGCTTGATAAGATGATTTGTTATGATTTGGGGAAGGGGGGAAAGAGAGGGGGGGAGAGAGAGAGAACAGGGGGGACTATAGGGGGGTAAGAGAGAGAGAGGGGGAGAGAATAGGGGGATAGGGTAACAGCCTTGATAAGAGTTTATGTACTACTACTGTTACTACTGTTACTGTTATACTCTACTGTTACTGTTACTGTTGATACTGTTAATACTACTGTTACTACTGATACTACTGCTAGATGTTGATACTGTTGATACTGTTGATATGTTACTGTATCTTTTAACAAGGCTACCCTATCGGGTAGTAGTAGAGATACTACTAAGTGTTACAGGGATAGAGATAGTGGGGGGTTTAAGGGGGGAGGAAGAGAAAGGGATGGAGGGCTTGATAAGAGTGAGTGGAAAATAAAGCTTGACAAGATATGGGGTGTTTGGTTATTTTGTGTGTGTAAGGTGAAAGACATGAAAGAAACGATTATGAAGCTACCACAAACAACAGAACAGAACAAGTCTGTGTGGAGTGTCTTACACACTTTGAACCAATCACAATACACAATCTCCGTTTGCACAGAGAGTAATACCAAATACACAGCCATGAACAAAGGAGATTGAGATGGCACTCATAAATGACCTGAACATTTATCTTGGCTCATTCTTTGACCATCCAGATGACGAGGGTATTAAAACAATCCCACTGGATAGCGAATACTATAATGAACAGCTTGAAGGAAAGCCTGTTGGTCAGCTGTTCTCGGCATATAGACGTGACCCCTCTTCCGGGTCTTATGGAACTGTTGGTTGGGCACAATACCTTGGTAAAGATAGCCATGGAAGACACCGTATTGGGCTTATTAACAGAGGGAAGCTTGATAAAATGTTTGATGCCTGGGGACGAGATGCCAATGCTGTAGTTGATATGTTGCAAAGAACTGCTGGTGCCACTGAAAAGAGTTTGTTGGATATGGGCACAACGATTGATGCTGCTCGTGTTGAAGCTAAACAGCCTGAATCTATGTGGGGAAGAAGTGCAGATAAAGCAATGATGTCTGCAACCCTTACCCCTCAACAACTACGTGCAGGGGCACTGCATGCTGATATTGGGAACCTTGCCGAGATTATTAACCAAACACAGAATGTAGGTCAGACACTTAATTGGACGCCTGGAAGTTTGTTGCCCAACATTGGAGATGTATTTACAAACCCTGCAGCTCAGGTGGCTGGAACAGCAGCAGGATTGAAGCTTGCTGGTGATATAGCCACTGCTGCACGAGCAATTAATGGCGTTGATGCATTGTCAGGTGTTTTGTCGATGGGGTCACAAGCAGCCTTAATCCCTACTGTGCTTTGGCCTGTTATAAAAAACATGTATACAAGCCATATAGAAACACACCCACGACAAGACCCGCTTTCATGGTCGGAAAGCCCATACATGAGAAAGAGAAAATCACGTAAAGAAAATCAGCAACAAGCTCAACCACAGTCTACCTCTTCATCTCTCCCGGAATTTACTTCTCCTGATGCTGCTTATCAAATAGACAGCACTGGCGGTGGAGGAAAGGGTGGGGATGGTGGTGGTGGAGACCCACCCACCAAAAAACAATCAAAAACTCCTCGTGGTAATTGGATGAAGAGATGGTGGCCATTCATCACTGGACTTGGAACGGGGACTGCCGCAGATGTTGCTGAAGCTGCGTTAAAAGAGTCTTCCGAGAAAGATATTTTTGCTAAGAGTATCTACTATACCCCGGCAAACTCACCTGAATACAATGATTTTATTGCCAACCAAGTTCCTCCAGAGTTTGACAAGCTTACAAGAACTCTCAACAGCCTCGGCAATGGTGGGTTCTTAAAGGATAATCTTAGTGTAACAAACATAGTGAGAATGGCTGGTGGGGCGGTGGATGTAGGACGGCTTGTCGCTCCCAAAATAACACTTGGTAAGTTTGGTGGGGCTCTTGGAGGAAGCTTTGGATTGGGGACGCTTGCGTCTATCCCCATTGCTGCAGGGATTAAGAAGCTCTTCTTTAAGGACGGTATCTGGAATTACATAACTGCTGAAGACCTTGCCAAGGGACAAGGCAGAGACTACATCGGTTTTCTTGGGAATGATAACAAGAGCTACCTTGTAATCCCCTTTACTGGAGCAGGGGGTACTGGCAAATATACCGACCACTTCCTTGCTGTTGATGATGATATGCTCAAAAACCCGGATTCTCCTGTCCAAATCAGTCAGCTTGTTAAACCATATGGCAAGGATGAGAATGGGAACTGGGAGTTTGTGCCTGGGGATTGGGTAATAACTTTCATGGATGAAAAGGGAGAGCCATCAATGATGAAGAAGATTAGACTTTCTTCACATAAGAAAAGCTCAAATCTCTCCACTGTGTTTGGGAATCTTGCCGCTCAACCAAGCAATGGTTCAGGAACCGATAACTCCTCACAGGAAAACCCAGAGAAAGAACATACCGACAACCAAGGGGTAACGAGAGATAGGTATGTGGAGCCTAAACAACCGGTTCTTCCCGACACCACTAATGTATCAGATAATGCATCAGGCGGCAACAAGCCACTAACAGCAGATGAATGGATGGAGAACTGGATAAAAAAACAAGAAGAAAAAATAAAGAAAGGAGAATGACCGATGATTGTGAATGATGACACTGTTAACAGAGGCTATATGCTGGTTGAAAAGTATATGGTCGTGCCCAAGCATGGTATTATTATCCCTGGAGTACAGGGTATGCACCCTCATGCTATAGGCAAAATGATGATTGGGGAAGACAAAGACAAGTTCTGTCTCTTCCCTGCACACGTTGGCTACGATGTAGATACACGCTACCAATCCTTTTTATTTATCCCAATACACGAGATTATATGTTTTGTAGAGCCTGAAGAGCATGAACGTTTCGAGCCTTACAAGAAACTAAACCCCCCCAAAGAAGGTGACCAATGGATAGGCACAACAGACAGGTAACCCTTAACCTCGATGATGTTGAACATGTAGTCAACTTCGCTTCAGAAATGCTCGTCAGGCTCGCTTTCTTTACCCAGGCACCCATGTCAGAACCAGAACGGGCTGAGGCTGCACACCAACGCCTTGATGAAATTAACACCCTCCTCCATCAGCACCTTGATAAAAGGATGGAGGACTATGGGGAAGAGTATGATAACGCTGGAACTCCGGTACCGGGATGCGATATTCCCGATAACGGTTCTGAATAAATGGGATGTTGAAGGTTGTGAGACAGTCAAGTGCTGTGATGCAAAGTTCGGTGACGCAGGCAAGATGCTTGAGTTCGATGACGGTTCAGAGTGGTACTCACCAATCGTTGGAGTATCCAAGGACGCTGTCAGGACAGAAGCAGGCTTGTTTAACCGAAGGGATATTGTCACAGTATCCAGAATCAAGGTCAGAGGCTCACAGTATTCAGGAGTCTACCTTCATGAGCAGCACTTGCTTGTCTTCCCACCAACGATTAAAGAGAATGAAAGAGTTAATAAGTTCCTTGCTGGAGAGTTTGATGGCAAGCTTACAAAGAGAGAACTCATGATTACCACAGAAAGACTACAGGAAGTCTGTGTTGCAAACGATATTGATGAGAACTGGATTGTGACAAGACTCATCAGAGAGGCTGACAATGACCGTAACAAGGGATTTGAACGCCTTGAAGCAATTAAAATCATTGCAAGAGTCATGGGCACAGAGATAGCACAGCCTGCCATACAACTTCCACAGACACAACAACCGCTGTTTGGTAATGTGAACATACTCTCCATCCAGGAACAACGCCGTAATGAGCGTAAGATGCAGTCTGCGCTCAAGGATATGGTCAAGGCAGTAACAACCAAAGCAGAGAAGAAGGAGATTATAGTAGATGTTGAGCCTCAGTGATGTTACCAATATGGACGAAGAACAGGTCTATGCCCTCTATACAGGCTTGAGAAACGATAAGGAACTGTTTGCCAAGACCATTATGGGACACATTGTGAAAGAAGTGCCTCCATATCAAAGGGACATATATCAGTTGTTAAATAGCAACTATCAACATCTTTGTATAATAGTATACAGAGGCGGCGGCAAACGTCTTGCTCTTGATGCCAAGGTGCTTACTCCTACTGGTTGGGTGGAGAACAAAGACCTCAAGGTGGGTGATTATGTTATTGGCAGCGATGGTAAGCCTACTAAAATCTTTCAAATGTCTGATACTGTGTATAGAGACCTGTATAGACTGACCACCAGAGACGGCAGAAGTGTCCTGTGTGACCCTGACCATCTGTGGAAAGTGGTTAGACTATCTGGCGGTGCAGGATACTATAAGGGCAGAAAGATACTTATGACCACCCAGGACTTGCTAAACTTCCCATACAAAGCCCCACGTTTGGATAAGCGTTATGGCAAGGACAATATGGAGTGTATGTTTGGGATAGAATATCCTGACCCCATCCAATGGTCTGCCAAAGACTATGAGGTTGACCCTTATGACCTTGGCGTTATTCTTGGTGATGGAAACATCTCCAAAGATACTGGGTTTGTCAGAATCCATTCAAGCAAAGACGATGTGTATGAGACATATATGCACATGGCTTGGGAAGATAAAAGTGAGATAAGATTCAACAAGCTCAATAATGGGGCAGTGTTTAGTCTCTATGGCAGTGGAACAAAGATGAAAAAGCTTGGAATGCTCTGCAATGTCTATGGTAAATTCATCCCTGAAGAGTACCTTTTTGGTAGTGTTGAGCAGAGGCTTGCCTTATTACAGGGCTTGATGGATACAGATGGCACCTGCTCAAAGAGTAAGCGTGGCGCTGTGTTCTGCACAGTAAGCCCACAGCTTAGAGATGATGTGGTTCATCTTGTCAGAAGCCTTGGCGGAACAACAACTGTATCTGAAGGGAAAGCTCCCTTATCGACTTGTATAGCGTATAACATAAACGTTATTTTGCCTGAGCAATTTACTCCATTTAGAATGGCGAGGAAAGCCTGTATATACCGTCCAGGCAAGCGGTCTGCCAACGCTATTACAAACATTGAGTTTGTTAAGAAAGACTATGGCAGGTGCATTATGGTTGATGCTTTAGACCACTTGTTTGTTACAGAGGACTTTCTGCTTACCCATAACAGCACCCTTGGGCATACCATCGATACAACGCATGACATATGCAACCAGTTGTCACCCTATACCATCTTTCTCTCTGAGACTCTTGACCAAGCTTCTGCTGACCTTATCTCTGTGCAGGATGAGTTGGAAGCCAATGATATGCTTAAGGCTCTCTATGGCGACCTTGCGGGCACTGTGTGGAACAAAGAATCAATGGAAGCACGTAACGGCTGTTATGTTATGTGTCGTGGCACAGGCTCAAAGATACGTGGACTCAAGTGGAAGAACCAAAGACCAACCAAAATCAAGCTTGATGATACAGAGTCTGAAGCCAATACCACCACAGCCAGACAACGTGAAGTCTATAGCAGATGGATATTCACCAATGTGCTTCGTGCAGGAATGCCTGGACAAACCCAGTTCCAGTTCTTTGGCACAATCGTACACCCTGATGCCTTCCTTGCCAAAGCAAAGGATATGGATATGTTCAAAGGCAGTTCAGGAAGGTACCTTGAGATACCAGTTGAGACCAATGGAGTACCTGCCTGGCCCAAGATGTTCCCCATGTCTTATATCAACACAGAGCGGGAACGCTATGCTGCACACGGTAAACTGCCACTGTTCCTGCAAGAGATGTATCATATCCCATACTCTTCAGGCAAGGCAAGCTTCAACACCGAAATGATAAAGATGTTGCCTGCCACCTACCGTTGTGACCACGGAGTATCCTATTTGCTCCAGAATGATGTCAAAATCCCTCTCAATGTTTATATGGGTGTTGACCCTGCCGATACCGATTCGGAGTCCGCAGACGACACCTCAGTGACCGTAATCGGGGTCTTGCCATCCAAAGCACCAGGCAGAGAACTTATCAAGTTCGTGATACTGGATATACAGACCGTGAAGATGACACCATCAGGTGTTGTTGATAAGATTGCACAGATGGCAGACCTCTACAAACCCAAGGTCATAACCTTTGAGATACAAGGTGGTAGAGCAGCTTATGTTGATTTGCTGAGGCTTGCCATGAGACAGAGGGGAACATACCATGCCATTAAACCTTTCAAGACCAATGTCAGCAAGACAAACAAATGGCTCAATGGACTTGAACCCTATATCAATGGTGGCTATGTCAATTACCTTGCCACCACACAAAACGTGAACATACTTAAAACACAGCTTGAAAATTATAACAGCGAGGTTCGGGACCATGATGATTGTATCGACTCTTTGTTTCTCGCAAAAGAGAACGCCTATGCGCCTCAAGAGTATGATGTTGATGTTGCCATACGTTCAGTACTTGATATTAAAGACGCAAAGAAGCCTGCCCAGGTAGTCAACTGGTACACGCTTTGATTAGGAGAGAATATGAAACCCGACAACTTTAGACCAATGACAGAAGTGGATTGTCATAAAGCATCTGCACTTCTCGGTATTACAACAGGCACAACCACAGTTGCGGAAGCAGCTTACAGAATTGGCAACAGAAGCCTTGTCACCGCTGGTGTTCATGCCAACGAAGACCTGACAGTCTATGTCAAGGATACTGCTGGCAATGTGGTTAAGAAAGTTCTTGCAGCAGGCTCAACCTATCCCTGCTGTTATGTGGCAGTATGGACAACTGCAAATGGTTCAGGCGTTATTACCGCTGTCCCTGCTGAAAACAAACTCAATCTGATATTTTAGGAGTAGTAATGCTTGGTAAGAAACTAACTGGTTCAAAGAAGATACACGCTCAATACATCGATTCTGCTGGTGTGGTTCATGAAGATTGGTACCCTTTGGATGAGATTGTTGATTATGTCGACAAGTCCAGCGAAGCTATTGAAGACCTAAAGAAATGGCTTGGTATCGAGGACAAAGACCCTTACCGCTCCACTCTCAATGTTGAGGATAGATTGCCCCAAATAGGCAACCCTCAGCCCGAACAAACCTACCCTGAGATGATAGTCTATGGTGATGATGAAGAGACAGTTCTGCTGAAGCTGAGGTCAACAGTAGCAGGCACCAAAGACAACGGCAAACGCATCATCGGCACAATCCAGATGGAACATGAGATACTGAAAACTGACACCACCTCGTCAGGCATCAAGCTCATCGCCAAGCGTGGTGTCAGAGCCACCCCAGGCGAAGGCAGCCTCGACAAGATAGTTATACTTAATACTCCTCCTGAACCTGGTGTGAATGTCATCGAATACATCAATGGAAGCACCGCAGAGACCCCTCAGACTGGGCATGTTATTGTTTATTATTCTGCGGGGTTCTTAACATATGGCGATTTCGTTGAGCATCTCAACAAAGCCTTAGCCGAACCTGAGACCGGACTCAGCACAGTGCTGGAAGGCTACGAGCTTACCGAAGACTACAACGCTGCCGCAGCCTTCGACATCAAAATAGAATCCGATGGTGTGTATTTTGATGGGAGTAGATACCAGGTTATCGTTGATGATGATGGAACTGTTGTTTTTGTCCTTGCCTATTTATCTGAAACTGACACGTTCCATGCAGGCTCCTTTCTTTCTACAATGGAAAGTGCTAGTTGGGATACTGATATAGTTGAGTTTGACCTTGAGATGGTCCAAGCTTCCGATGCTGTCGGCTCCGCACGCTTGTTCGATGAAGTGCTTGAGGGGGGACTCGACATCACCGCTGCACCAAAGGGAGCTATGCGTATAGGAACAGATAAGCTCTGGGTGGCTATTGATACCTGCACCAAAGATACATCCAACTGGAGGTCTGTTGAATACGACTCCATACCTGGAGGTGCCGAAGAATGACCATACATAACTGGGTGTCGCTTATTGTTATTGTCATAGGATGGGCTGTCACCTATGGCAAGCTGTTGCAGAAAATCAAGGGATTCGAGAAAGACTTCCTTAACTATGATGTTCACTATCATACTGTCATCAGTGAACTCAAGACAGTCAAAGATACCTTTGTCACCAAAGAGATGCACCAACAGTGTCTCAATGAGATTAACCGCAGGCTTGACGCCATAGACAGCCTTGAGATAGGCGCACAGCTTGCAGAGATAAAGACAATGCTTGCCTCAATCAAAGAACGCTTACAGGAGAAGTGATATGAGATTTTCTGAATACAAAGATGTCATGGAGAACATGAACCGCTACTGGCCTGTGATTAAGATTAGTGCTTTTGCAATCGACTTTCTCAAGGATAGCTGGTCTGTGACAATCAGTGTGACCGGACATTGTGTCCGTAAAGACATTGTTAATCCTGACCTTGTCAGCCTTGTTGTTGATGACATTGTCGAATACAAAGACTTCCATGAAATCCTCAGAGTGGTTGACAGGTTCGTCAAGGAACATGGTATCGTTCCTGAACCCATCGACTATAATGCAGAACCCAAGGAGACCAAGGATGTCAAACGATAACTGGCTCTCCCGTAAGTTCATCCTGTCTGTGACCCTGATGGTCATAGCAACCTTGTTTATCTTTTGGAGCAGGGGTAGTGGACATGTGCTGTGTACCCAATCGCAATACCTATGGGTGATTTCTGCAACCCTGCTCCCGTTCTTGGCTGCCAATGCAGTACAAGACCTGCGTAAAGGCAATGGAGTACACCTGAAAGCAGAGAAGAAACCATCGGTGCTTGATAGAATTAAGGAACTGTTTGGCACTGTGTTCATCCTATCCTATGCTACAATCATTGGTATCAGTGTCATGAACTACTTCCACATTGTCAATAACGAAGTGTGGTTCCCTGTTGTCACCGCTGTAGTTGGCTTTTACAATGTCGGCAACGTGGTCAGCAAACTTAACCCCTCTCTTCCTGAGACCCTTGTCATAGAGAACGAACCTTGCATAGGATTCCAAGTGGGAGAAACAAAAGAAACAGAAGAGGATACAGATGCCTAAACGAGTTCTTGGGATTGTTCTTCTCGTGTGCGTGGCAATCGGCATAGCTGTTATAGCTGTAAAATGCAAGCCCAACAAACCTGTTGTTGTACCGTTGCCTGACATTGAGGAACCCATCACCATTGAACCGGAAGTGGTCTATATCACCAAGCCTGGCAAGACCCAGTATGTGTATGTCAATGATGTACAGCATGAAGTGGCAACAATGGACACCTTGCTTGTAAATAAAGACAAGACTGTGTCGGTTGACCTTGGCATCAGATATGACACCTATGACAAAGAGTTCGGAGTCAGAAGCGTTATCACCCATGTACCCACACCAGTTAAGAGCAAGTGGCTGAGACCCACAATGTCCCTTGATGTTGGTTGGGATGACTTCACCGATAAGAAGCCTGATGTTGCAGGCATAGGACTTGGAGTCAAGGTCAAGGATAGAATATCGGTTATGGGAACCTATGACACCAAGAACACGGTTGGAGTCAGACTTGGAGTTGACCTATGAGTATCCGGCTTGGCTTGGGATTAGGTTTGCAGTATAGTTGCAGAGGTCGTTGTGGTGGTTCACAAGAAAGTGCCACCATCGAAGCTTACGACAGCAACGAGAACCTCATCGACCCCGTCGTGCATGAGGATGGCACAAAGTTCTGGGTGTTTACAGATGACAGCGGCACACTGAAAGTTGACGGGTCACCCACCGTTGACATCCTGCTTGTGGGCGGAGGAGGTGGAGGTGGCGGCGGCGGTGGCTTTGCTGGATATTCCGGCGGTGGCGGCGGCGGTGGCAGAGCGGTAGAGGTTGTTGGTGTGACCCTCGACAATGAAGCATACACGATTGCTCGAGGCGGAGGCGGCGCTGAAGCCACAAATGGCGGAAGCTCAAGTTTATACGAGGGCATGGGCGATGACAAGGTATTGCTATATCGAGCCAATGGTGGCGGAGGCGGCGGTATATTCCCAATACAGCTATCCAATCAGGCAAAAAATGGCGGCTCCGGCGGTGGCGGCATCGGAAAGGGGAGTGTAAATGAAGACCCCCACCCCGGCGGTTTGGCTGTTCCACCCTCAACAGAACCTCACGGTTATGGAAATGATGGAGGCACTGGCGCCCACAATCGTGCTGGCGGCGGCGGTGGTGGTGCCGGGGGTCCCGGGCAAGACAGCATATCAGATGGGGGTCTTGGCGGACCCGGTGGAGCCGGGAAAACATTCCCGAGGTTCGCTGGCGTGATAGAAGGCAATCCCGATGGATTATTCGCTGGCGGCGGCAGAGGCGGCACCAGGTCTTCCTCTGTCCCTCCCGACGGAGAAGGGACTCATGGGTATGGCGGTGGTGGAAACTATAGCACCGCTCCCACCAGTGGCAAACCTGGGGGCAATGGCATTGTCATCATCCGCATGGGAGGTGCGAAATGAGAAACTTGTGTGTGAAAATAGAAAATGGAGTTGTGGTCGATGCCATCATATGTAAAAACATCGACTGGGCAAACGAGAAGCTGGGTGGCGAATGGATAGCTGTGCCGGATGATGTGGCTTGCGGGATAGGCTATGAATACATGGACGGTGAGTTTGTGGCACCGCAGGGAGAGGAAGACAATGTGGATACGGACACCGACTGACATCACCTATGTTTATGATGCCACGATGGAAGCCTGCAGAAACAGCAAGCCATATATTCCCCCGTTTGTGACCAATGCCGTTAGCACTGGAGCAAACATTCTTTGGCGAGACAGATACAATCTTTATACCAATAAGAGAGGATGCGATGAAAATATGGAATAGAATCAAAGCGTGGCTCGAACCATGGAGCTACCCAGAGAAACCCAAGAACCAGATGAGACACTTCGACATGGGCATGAAGGGCGGCTGGCTGTTCGGCTTATTGCACTGGGCAGCGGTCAAGGTGCCCGGCACCCAGATGTATTTGTGGTTGCTTGCATTGGTTGGTGCCATCATGTTCAGTATGAACTTCGAGAGAAACCAATGTGCCATTGCAGTCGAGAAATCGAAGGAACTCTTCAAGAAGGGGCTAATTGACAAGCCTATGACCTCTTTGGAGTATTGGCGACTCAAATTGTTGGATAGTCTTTTGGACGTCATATTCAGCGTTTTAGGTGCCTTCCTGGGCATGTTGCCTTGGTGGATAATGTCAGGGTTCTGATATGATTGAAAGTTTAATCTACGACAGACTGAAAGAAGCGGTGAGACGCAAGGGATACGTATGGTTCGGACCCAGAGCATACGACATGAACCTCATCGGTATCCGAAGCCCCAACACCAAGCCGGATGACTTTGATGACTGGCTGTGCATGGCATACATAGACATCAATGGGCGCAAGCGTGTGTTCATGTGTCCTGCTACCACAGACCCTGGCTTGTACTACCTGAAGAACCCCATCAATGCCAAAGGTGCTTTGATTATCAAGCCCGGTCAATACCGAGGAGCTTATGCTTTGGGCAAGCACCGTGGCTATAATGCCATTGTTCAGGTTGGTAAGATTACCGTTATCAGAGACTACAACAAAGATGGGAAGCTTGACTTCAAGAGTGGCAGAGAAGAGACAGGCAGTACCTTTGGTGCCAACATACACAGAACACTGGAAGATGGATTTGTTAAGACCATCCAGACTTTCTCTGCTGGTTGTCAGGTTGTCCAATCCAGCGATGACTTCCTCTATCTGCTTGCCCTTGCCAATAGACAAAGGAAACACATAGGAGCAAGCACCTTTACCTACACCTTGCTTGAAGAGAAGGACATCAAATGAAAAACGTTAGACAAGATGTACGCAGATTAGAGTATGAGCTTGCCAAAAGAACAGCACAGGATACCCAGTCTGTGATAGATGAGGTGGAAGCACTTCACGCAGGCTGCCGTGTTCATGGTGCTGATATATACATTCAAACCAACAAGCCCATCAACCCCAAGGTTGGTGACTTGTGGTACAATACAAACTGGTTGCTTCGTGTGAACCCATAAGGAGATAGAATGTCAACTACAATTTCTATTAAGCAAACTGCACTAACCGTAGCTGTCTTTGCATACAAGCATGATGTGTTCATGGAGTATGAGACTGCCGAGAAAGACGTTCCTGTGTTGTTTCACGGTGCAAAGAATCCCGGGGTGTGGTTGTATAGGGATAAGTCCGCAATGCTTCCTGAGATTAAAATCTGGACTGGACAAGATGAAACTCCTCCTGGTGGTGAAGAGTCAAGAAAGGGAGCGCCTGCTCCACGCACAGCCAATTCTGCTGCCACCATTCAAACTCTTGAGAGTGAGGATATTCTTTCTGACCTCATAAGCGGATGTGATGCCCAGGTTGCTCCTGAAAACACCTACATTTATTGGCTTAAGATAACGGTTAATGAACAGGATTACGTGATACCAAAACCTGATACCGCAATGCCACTGATAATTCGTGTTTGGAAAACTGTTACCTATACCGTTGGTGAGGTTGATGTCATTATGAGCAGTGCAGTGCCTGAGGAAATTGTATTGAATGCTCATGCCTCTCATCTATTTGCCTCCTGCACTATTCAAAGAATGGGGAATGACAGTGGCATAATCGTTGACATGTTTGGCAATTCCAAGGGGTCTGGTGATACTGTCCCATACATTCACACAGGAACTCCTGGCTATAGATACAATAAGGCAAGCGTTCTAATGAAGGTTTGGGAAGACAGGGTCAGTGAGCTTCAAGCTTACTTCAGTTCTGCTATTGCAACAGGAAGAAATCTACCGTCTCTCCCAGGCGGAGCCGAAGAAGGAATACTTAGCACTGGTTTTGCAGACCACCGTTATATCAAGATGTTGATTGCAACATACCCAAGTGAGACAAGCAACCCAACATATCAGGAACCTTGGGGCAGGCTTTCAATTACTTCAGATGATGTTATTTCTGAAGAGGTAACGGTAGCTGGTGGTACCACTACGTTTTCATTTATCGACCCAAACAACCTTACCTATGCAAGGTACTATCCACACTATAGCAAGCAGTTCACTATTGAGCGTGTTTCTTCAGGTGGGGGCTTGCTTCCTACTCTAGGCACTGGTATTGGCGGGTGGAAGCTTCTTATAGAGACACAAGAGTTGAGAAGGCTGACGCTTTCTCCTATGGTGGGTGGGAGTCAAATCTTGCCAAAGTATTCAACAAAGAAATACATGCAGAACACTTCTCTTATTAAACCTGGTGGGTTTGCACAGCCTGGAATGTCCCTGCCTAAAAAGCTGTTTATGTTGCTTGGTAAGCCTGGATTCAGTTCTGCTGAAGGAGGCAGAGACCCTGACCTTCTGGTTCCGTTCAAGGTTGATGTCCCGGCAGAACAAAAAATTGTCTTTGATGATAGTGGATACTTTAGAGTTGACGCTGGAACTAAAATTATGTTTGGTGGAAAAGGACAGAGGTGGGGAACTCATGATGGGGACTTTGCCTTGACTGACCCGGTGCTGGTAGATTACAGCGTTCCAGAAGCACTACAAGACCTTGACGATGATTATTCAACCACTGTGCTTGTAAGACTTAAACTTGGAGCAGTGTTCCAGGCACTGAAAGCAGCATACTCATCAGAGAACAACGCATCAATGAGCAATGAGATTTCAATTAGGATTCCCATCACCTTCCAGCTTTCATACTCTTATGGTACTGAGGACGCACTCCAACCAGAATCATTTGAAGAGTCTTTTGTTATCTATGCTGGTATGAGTGATGTGATTGACCATGAGAACACAAAGCTTGCATTCAATGCCACAAAGACAGAGCTTATCGTAGGTACTCAGTTTACCTTGCTGACACCAATTCACGCCGATGATGATTCGCTTGTTGGTGACAACTATGAGAACATTGCATATGGCTATGGTAGAGACCGCATTATTGAGACAAGCTCAGACTCATCCTTTGACCGTCTCGTTGGTACAGCAGTATCCCCGCTGCAAATGAACACTGTTATAAAAGAAAAGTATGAGATGAAGTCTGGGTCAATACGGTTAATCCTTGATGGGTTGAAACACACCTTGAAGGGGAAGGTCTTGTCTGACATTATTGTTTCAGAGGACAACACTGCCTATGAAGTTCCTATTTTGGATTATGCTGAGGTGGCACACAACGGATTGGTCTATGATGAGCGTTTCACCTATAACACCAACCTTGACCAGAATGCCCACGCCTACACCAAGGTAACCTACATTCAAAAGGAAGAGCTTGCTCCTCTTGACCCTATCACAGGAATATAGCGATGCACATCAAAGACAAGCTTGGTAGAGAATGGATATGCTTATGCCGTCAATGGGATGGGGAGAAGTGGAATCTCATCCCTGAGTGGATAATGAAGAGCGATTACTGGTTCATGATTAACTACTTCATTGAGTCTATGATTACAGCCACACTGTATCTGCTGAACCTTGACGAGAATGCTCATGTTTTGTCACAAGGCAATACCCATTACATATTTGAACCCAAGCAACCAATACCAGCGTAAAGGATAAAGAATGGAACAAGCCAAACCTATTGCACCTCTTATGAAAATCTCCATGCAGGAAGCACAGAAGATATGGCTGAAGATATACAGCTATGAGTGTGGCTACTATAACACATGGGCAGAAGAGTGCAAAGACAACAGACGCTTCTACTATGGTATCCAATCCACCAAGGAAGAGAAGGAAGCCATAGCAGCAAGAGGTCAATACGAGATTGTCATTAACAGAATCCGCAAGAGCATGAGAGGAATTGTTGGCATGGTTGCAGCTGCTGTTCCTCAATACAAGCTTGTCCCTATTGCCGACAATGATTATCATACTGCAGCCATTGGTGAACGTGTTATCAAGTGGGCTTGGACAAACTCTAACGGTATTCACTGCATGAGAGCATTTGCTAAGAATGCTGCTGTCGATAATGTCAGCTACTTCTATGTGTATGTTGATTCCAGGAACATGATAAGGTTCAAGACCCTTGCTTTCAATGAAGTGTTACCTGACCCTTCCTGCACCGACCCCATGTATCGTGATGCAGAAGCCTTGATGGTGAGAAGGGAAGTCTCTGTGGATTATGTCAAGCGTTACTATGGCATAGATGATAAGCTTGCAACAATGATGCAGTTTGAATACACAGGCTCCAACTATGGTGGTGGAGTTGACAAAGGCTATGCAGTCCCATTTGACAATTTCCTCCAGAGAGTATACTCCCCTGAACAGCAAACCATCAGGATATACGAATGTTACTATAAAGAGCCTTATCGTGCCGAGAATGGAGAGATAAGGAACAGGGTACGTAAGGACACTGTCCTGGGCTTTAGCCACGTTTATAGAGAGTATTTAGACCCCAGGATTACAGAGTACCCAATCATACCCGGCTATGTTGACAAGGCAGAGAATCCTTATCCTCGTGGTGAGGTTCATTTTGTCAAGGAACTCCAGAGGTTTATCAACAAGTGTTATGGAGTGAGCTTGCTTAATGCTCAGTTGTTATCCAACCCCAAGGTTCTCCTTCGTGAGACAGACATACCAAACAATGATACTGAAGCATTCCAGACCAAGTTCTCTGCTCCAGGCAGCATAGGGATTCTTACAGCAGGGGCAGAAGGACCAATCATCATTCAAGGTCAGCCACTTAATCAAGCGTTCTTTACTTTCTATCAGGATGCAAAGATGGAGATGGAGTATAATACAATTCCCAATCAGGTGCTTGGTATGGTGGACTCTGAGAAAGGGTTTCAGCCCAGTGCAGTGCTTGACCTCAAACAGACTGTGCTTGACTCATTCAAAGACTTTATGAGCAACATAGAGCTTGCCTGTTCACAGCTTGGGCTTGTTGTTCTACAGTATGCCAGAGCCTATCTGCCTGAGAATAAGATTATCAGAATAGCAGGTATGGAAGACCTTGTCATGAACCAACCACAGGAGCTTGACCCTGATGATGAACAGAGTGTTGCACAGTATGTTCAGTATCAGCAACAGAAGGGAGTACCTGAAGAAGAGATTATGAGTAACCTTGCCGAAATCAAGAACAGCAAGGATAAACAGAAAGCCCTGCAGTACTTCATCAATGAACCAGACTTTGAGTCTTATGACGTATCTGTTATACCAGGCTCCTACACTCCCACCTATGAGATGGCAATGTTCAGAACAATGATGGAGCTTGCCCAACTTGGTGGAGTTGACCCAAGCATGCCTCTACAGTTCCTGCCTGTTGATAACAGAGATGAGCTTATAGCTCGCTATGATACCCTTAAACAGCTTCAAGGACAGGTGCAGGACATGGAAGACCAGATGAAGGAATACGAGTCGCTGTTGGCTTCTCAGAGACGGGAGCTTGTTAACAAAGAACTCGATATGGAAATTGCAAAGGGCAAGGTCAAGATTGATAAAGACATTGCCATGACTCGTATCAAGGCTTACTTCGAGAAGCACAGAGGTCGTATGGAGAATCAGCAAGCCAAGAAAGACCTTGAAAACGAGATTATAAAGATACTCAATGAAGTTGAGCTTGAAGCTGAGAAGCAGAAGGTGCGTATGAAGAGTGATGATAATGCACCGTACATTCCAGACATTCTTGAACTGCCGACAGAATAATGCTTGACAAAAATACAGCGCAATTAATTTATAAGAATGGTTCCAGCTTGACACCAATTAGCCATAGGAGAAAGACAAATGAATGACAGACAAATTGACATGAGCCAGCGTTTGTACCCTGGGTCTTTTACTTTTGACGCAAGTGTGTTTACACCTGCAATGCAATCCAAGATTATTGATGCGAGCCTGAATGGCGGTGATACTCTACACTCGATGCTTGCAGAAAGGGTGGAGCAAGTTCAACAGCCACAGGTTCCAACTCAGGAGATGGAATACCTTAGGAACTTGGGGGAGTTTGTAAAAACCCCACAGTTCACTTCGGCATTGGCTCACGTGATGCAACAGCAACAGCAGCCTTCTCCTGTTCCCTCACAGCAGACTGTACCTGAACCTTACACACCCCCTCAGTCCGAGCCTGTAACAAACGCTGACCCGTTTGCGGACTTATTCTCGAATGATACCCCGGTCAATAACCAGCAGTATGTTGCTCCTGGGCAAGACGCCCCTCAACCTCAAAATCAAACGAATGTAACTCCTGAGTATGAACACTTTGTCCGAGCCTGTGTAAACAATCAGGTAGACCCCAATGAGGTCTCCAGGTTCTTGTCTGAACGCACACCAGAGGACATGATACTTCTTTTCAAAGAATATAAAAGAGCGGAAGCAGAGGCTGGCTCCATGCGCCCAAACCAACCAAGTCAACAGCCAACACAAATGCATCACTCCTCACAAGACCCACCCAGGTCGATTCAGAACATACCTGTGCATAACCAGCCCGCTCCCGCTCAACCATCATACATACACCAAAGGAATCCCTTATGGGACTGAATAAAGATTTAATGAGGTAACAACAATGCCCCCGCAAGAGAACAGATACACCAATAACTATGTCGGTAAGACTCTTAACGATATTGGTTTGACTCAACAACTTGAAACAACTGCCGCTGCTGGTATCAATACAAAGACCATCCTTGGCGTTGGAGACAAGTATCAGATTGACCTTTACGGGTCACTACAGACTCACCGTCCAGAGGAGACTCCTCTGTTGACGATTATGGAATCCATCGGCTCAGAGACCGCCAATGCTCCTTACTTCGTGTGGAGTGATGAGTATGTCGGCACAAGCTGGTGGGACATCAGCCTTGATAACCTTCGCCAGAAGAATGTCGTATCAGCGCTTGGTGGAACAAAGGATGTCCAGTTGTCAGGCTTTGGTGCCAAGTACGACACCAACAGCATGCCTGTGGCAATTTCAGAGAACACCTATGCTGGTGGTATCATCAAGATTGTTCCCATCACAAGTGTTGACAACGCTACAAATAATATCCTTGCCTTTACAGATAACCAGAGTACTAATCTGGATAAGGTTCAGGATATGACAATCCCTTCCAACAACTTCATGTATGGACAGGCAATGGTACCCACCGATGGTATTGCTGGCACAGTCATGTTTGCTATTATGCAAGACAACGACAACACTGTTGGACAGATGGATGTCACTTGGAATAAGATTCGTAACCTGCTTGTCAACATGGGGTATCAGGAGCTTGGTTATGATAACACAAACGACGACAACAACTATGAGAAAGGTACAGTGCTTCGCTATACCCCAGATTCCATGCTGCCTGTCTATATGGCTCTCCCCAACATCAGCTACTATGATGGCTATACTACTGGCAACCATGCTCATGAGGAACAGATTCTTGTTCGTTTGAGAGCTGTTGCCTATACTACTGTTGGTGGTAAGAACGCTGGTAAATTGGGTCTTGTGTTTGCAATTGACTTCACCGACTCCAACTCTACCATGACCGCCGGGAACCTTACTGCATACAATTCTGGAAGCGCCTATGACAGTGTGATGATTGGACAGCCTTACCCCAAAGGTACTCCTGCCAATGTCTATGCAGTTTTTGGAGCCACCCAATCTGATGCTGCAAAGTATGCAGGTTCAATCTCACGTATGCTGTTCGTTGGACAAGCACAGAATGCTGCACAGCCCATCCCTGAAGGTGACAAGTTTACCGCAATGGGTAACTTCACCATGGGTCGTGAACAGAAAATGAACCTGACACAAATCTTTGTGTCTCCTGCCTATGGTATCACTGGTACTCACCAGGCAAGCTCCTTCCGTTTCGGTGATGACTTTGCCAAGACCCGTGACATGTACTTCAGTATTTACAAGAAGCGTATGCAGGGTACCTTCATGTATGGCGTCAAGGGTGAGACCGTTGCCAATGCCGTGAGCGGCAACTACGGTGCATTTGTTACCGGACAGCCCATCCGTGCAACTGGCGGTCTCATGGACTATGCCATGTTCCCCATCCGTCATATCAAGGCTCCTCTGCAAGGGGTTGCTTGGAACAACTCAGCCGCCGATAGACTTATCGATTGGCTTGATAAACTCGCTGAGAACCTTGCAGCTTTCAGACAGCAGGGTACCAAGAGCCTTACCTTCCTTTGCTCACAGAACTTCGTAAACAGACTGAACAGACTTGTGCGTGGTACCACCTCCAACAGTCTCATTATGGGTGGTGCAGTACAGCTTCAGGCTCCCTCCCAGTTAAGCTTTGGCTTGCAGTACTATGAGTTTGTTGCAAGCTCCGGTGTTCTTGTCAAGTTCATTCATGACCCTGGCATGGACAACACTCCCTCCATCAAAGTGCCTTATTGGATTTACGGGCAACAAGCCCTTAGTCCGAGAGACCTACTCATCAGCATCGACCCTCAGAACATGAAGCGTGTTGTGCTTCGCCCCGATAAGATTCACGGCAACGTGCAAGACATTGGGCAAGACGCTTTCATGGAAGCCATCAGAGGTGAGAGCGGCTTTAAGCTTCGTTTCCCCCAGAACCACGCTATTGTGTGGGCGCCTGACGAGGCTTAAACAATCGGGTGTGGGGAGGGGACTATCCCTCCCTCTACCCACAAGGAGACAATATGACTGAACCTCTAATATTCTACATCTCTCGATACGAGATTGCAGACATGGGAATAGCCTTGCCCAATGGTAAGCGCATTTCATTGTCACGTGGTGATGAATACAAGACCTCCGACCCTGAAGAGATTGCATTTCTCACAGATGTGAAAGGTCTTGGTGCCCGTAAGATGGATGACGCAGAGTTCAGAGGTTGGGCAACGACACAGTTTGATAACCTGCCTACGATTGACAGGCTGGACATCAAAACTGTCAAAGACGTTGAGACTCATTTATGGACATCATCGTTTGAAAAGATTATCATATCCTTTCTCAAGACCAAGGGTTGGATTGTCACCAAGACTGCTGACGAACCCACCGAGTCTGAGGAGCCCAAGGCAAAGACTGTAGCCGCCAAGAAACCGCCTGCCAAGAAAAAGACACAGACGAAGAAAGGTGCGTAGCTTACCGTTTACACTAATCTCTGAGGGGACAAGCCCTCAACCAACAGGGTTACGGGTTAGCTCAGGCTATCCCCTAACCTTTTTTGGTTTGACAGAGAATAATGAGCTTGTTGACCTCGGCATGATAACAGACGGTTGTCTGGATTTCACCGAGTGTGACAACATTGTAGCCATCTACTATGACTTCACTGAAGGCAAAGGCAAGCGTCCCATCGTGGAGTTGATACTTGGACATGGAGTCCCACTATGATATTACGTACCAAGAGTCTCATCAAAGAAGGAAGTGTCTCATCGACCTCTTCATTGTTGCTTGTTGCAGATATGTTCTTAGAAGGCTCTATTAAGCTCTCTATGACGTTTATTGACTGTGACACTACCAAGACACTGGTTGAGACTTTTGAGTCCATTAGAGATGGTTATAACGCATTCTACAGGGTGCTGGATGTTGGGACTTGGAACTTTGTGGACATAGAGATACTTGAATACAAAGGGGTCAGGCTTGTTACAGATTTCTTTATCAATACCCAGGGGGAGATTGCAGCATGACAGTTGAACAAGTGCTTACAGACTTCCCCATGCTTACAGCTATTGACATTGCCAATGCTTTTGATTCTGCAAAGCGTAAGATTTCACTTCAACCAATGCTTGTCTCATGTGTTGCCAACAACGTGTATAACAAAGCTCTTGTTGGACCAGAGAACAGTATCGTGGTTGATGGGGCACCTTACGTAATTAAAGAGATAAAGGAGGTGATGACAGAGACTCCGATATACAATTTGAATGAGCTTGAGATAACCGATGACCCTGAGTCAACATCATTCTCATTCAAGCCATTGAACCCGTTGGGGAAAGTGTATTACAACAATAACTCCTTTAGTTGTTCATCTGCATCCTTCAACCTAATCTGTTACATATATCCGCACATTACAACAGCAGGTCGCATACCTGACGGGTTCATTTTGATTACCATTGCAAAGGCTATGGCTAACCACTGTCTATCAAGCAGGGACATAGCTGGAGCATCACAATACGAAGCCATCTATTACGGCTTGATAAATCATCTCAATCAGAGCTTGCAAAAGATTATGCCTCAGTCATGGTGTGAGCTTGGGGAGTTGGTGACAAATGAGTTATGACCCTTCCACAATGATACCTGCCACATACCATGAAGGTGTGACAATGAAGAATGTTATAGTCAGAAAGGATGAAGTGTTCTTTGCCAATGCCATTGCCTTGTTCAATGCACAGATAGAAAAAGACTTTAATCCAATGGAGCTTGATGATGGTGAAGTCAAACAACCTGTCACCACAACTGAGCGAGATACAGACCCTGTGTTGATGGTCAAGAACAACTACATTGTCAGCAACGAGGATGGCATAGCAAGCATTCATACAGGCACCCTGAGAACAGAGCTTGTTGAAGACATAGAAATGCTCTACACCTGTCTCAAACATCGTGATGCTTCATCTGCTTATGTAGCCTTGAATAGGATAAGCTCATCCACCAAGAACATACTTGCAGAGAATGTATTGACCACAAGAATCAAACCCAAGATAGAGGTTCAGATAGCACCATGCAACTTATAAACGAAAGTATTCCTGCTGACCTTAGGACAGAGTTCACCCACTATGTCTCGCTTGCTTATATCCTTTCAGGCAAGGCTCAGGCATATACATACCCAAGAGGTATGTTCTATGGGGTTAACGACATTGCCACAGGTTTTACACTGAACCCTCTGCACCATTACAAAGAGACAGGCTATGAGCTTGAGGATGTGCTTGGTTTCAATATGCTGAAGTCAGAGACATCAACCATGCTTGCCAATCACTTGTCAGACGAGACTCAGTGTATCATACCCAAGGATGCAGAGCTTGATTTACTTACAGACCTATTGACAACCTTGTATGAGAACATGAAGAGGCGTGACCCTGTGTCAGGCTTTGTAACCATGCAGGCGTTCATGTTGATGAACAGGGTTGTCACAGACAGAATGCCAATCATTGGTCCCTCACCAGCAGATGTAGAGGTTAAGCCCTATGCCTTATAACAGGTCTAAGATAGGTGAGTTTGGTGGAGTTTCACCGGATGTCCTGACTCGTAACAGCTTCAAGATATTCAACTCATCAGAGACAGAGATTATAGCCATAGACTTTGAGAAGCTTGGTATCAACACTCTTCACTCCAAAGACAGAACCTTGATTACAGAGGTTCAGTATGCAGATGTAAGAAGCATAGCAGGTGAGATAGCTCCAGGCTATGAGATAGCTCACAGCTACACCCCAAGACCAGCACTTGAACCTGTGGAGATAGTCAAGCTTCACGATAACTACAAAAACATTGCCACTATTCGGAACATGTATGTTTCTGCTTATATGCCATATGCCATATCGTCAAGGGTTTATCAGAGCGGAGAATTGTTGGGCGACACATACATGAACACAGGAGAAGGGTTGCTTAATGTCTTGCCTGAGGAAATATCTGTTGACATTGTTGTAAAAATCCCTGCGCATAGTTCTATGACTGCTGTTATGCGAGTACCAGTTATTCCACAGCTTGGCTTCATGGAAGCGGTTACTGTCCGTGGTGGAGTTATTTTTGAGGCGTTGCCGGATAACACTCTTTTGTCTCCTGCCTCGACATTGCATTTCGGAGCAACAACAATAGAAGCCTATGGAGAGAATGAACTTGCTTCCATTGGGTTCAGCAACGGCTTCTTTCAGCCATGGCCCCTTGCTCATTACGAAGATGCTTGTATAAGCATTGTACGAGATGCTGTGACCCAAAGCAATATAACAGAGGGTTCGAGTTCTCCCAGACTGGAATTATTGGCAAGCGATACCTATACCTTTGTTTCTAATAATGCATTTGGTGATGTAAGTAAACATGGTGGCATCAACTGTGCCAGTGGCTATGGTTCAAGCTCTCTTGGTACCGAGGCTGCCGGAAAAGTATTTAGGACAGTAAATGTTATTAAGGTAGCTTGCAGAAAACACACCAATAATGCTCTTATGACTACAGGCAAGATGTATTACAAGCTTAGTAGTCTTTCTCCTGCTGCACAAAACAGTCTTGAGAAACGTTCTGCAATAGACCCTCAAAACAAATACACTCCTCTCAACGGCAGAGAATACTTTGTTGCAGTGCCTGATAGAGTGGAGCTTTCTGATAACCAAGTAAAGACCACTGTTTCCATTGAGACGCTTACACTTGCTTTTGATTCTCCTTCCGCTGTTGAAGCAAAAAGCATTACACGTAGGAAGCTTGCCACAATAGGCAAAGAGTCTATCTATGCTTATTTTCTTAAGGGCAATGTAATACCTCCTTCTTTACATGAGAATTGGGATTTACCGCAACCTAAGGGAGGGCTTGTTGACTTTCCAATGGAGCCGTGGGCTCCAGAGATGCTGAGATGTGTTATAGGGATTGAGCTTGAAGATGGTAGAATGCTTGTCCCTGAGGACATAGACTCTGCCTTGATACTTCCTACGGGTGAACCCATCAGTCAAACCCTTGTCTGTAACAAGGCTGTTAGACGTGATGGCGGGAATGATGATGTGTCATATACACTTGACCTTGCTATGGGCAGGAAGAAAGTATCGGTGTCTTTAACAAGGACAACAGCAAAGGCTGTATCTCCCATTGCTTATGGGGATTCAAGAGTGCTTGACATAGACATGGTTAAGATGGTTGTGCTTGATAATAAAGACCCGTTACCCATAGAGTCACCAACATTGGTGGAGACAGATAAGTCTCTGCATTTCATAACTGAAGGCGGGTGGGGTGTTATCAAGGGGATGTCTGATTTAGATTATTGTCCTCCATTGGAGGGTCAAGAGCACTTAGAAATGTTGCCCTTATACAACAAAGACCTTGAGAATTATTGTAGACCTCCTAATAGAAGGACTAACGATGTGTCTTTGTTCTTTGGCAATCTTGATGCTGTATCAGACAGTATAAAGACTGCTCTTCCCGTAGCCTATGGTTCACCTGTTCCTGTCTTTACACATAAGACAGCCATGCAAGCTCACTGTGAATATAAGGGTATTGCCTCTGAGTATTATGGTGTAACTATCTTTCCAATCTTGTTCCCTCAACTCGTGGCTCTTAAGACAGACTTGTTATCAAGACCTGTCTTGACACAGATAGAGCCGGAGAATCTATCGAATTATTATTCCAAAGAGAATGCTGTTTGGGTATACGCAGCAAACCAGAAACGACTTGGCTTTAGCTTAACAGGGATTAAGCGAACAGAGCTAAACGATATTGAGATTGGCAGCTACGGGGTTAGCTTTCCTTGGAGCAATATTGACTATGTCTATGTTAATCCACTTTACGGTGGTGTGCATAAGATATATGGAGACACCTATACCGGCAGTGTCTTGCTTGTCTCACCTCCTGCCTTGCTTGAGAATGGGGCACCTGAGACTGTCACCTTCACCAATGACGCTGTTGGCACCGAGTTCACTGGTAAGAACCACGTGTATTCACCTCTCACCATAGAAGCACAGAACAGAGAGTTTCTTGCGACAGATGAGATGTTGTATGAACCAAGTCTGTTATACCCCTTGACTTCCACCAAGGACAGATATGTCCAATCCTATCCAGCAGCAGTCAATGGCTACCTCTGTATCAGCCAGTTTGTCTTTGCAAGGATGAATGATGTCACCCACATCTATTTGTTCACAGAGAAGGACATAGGTCTTTTGGCAAGCGTTCATGGTCAGGTGGCAGAGTATCCCATCATGACTATGGCAGGCTTGTTATTTGCGTCTGTTGAGCCTGACAAGGTTGTTGTGTATGTCTACCAGAACAACAGTATACTCCCTATCAAGAACGTCAAAGCCAAGAATGCAAGAGCCTGTCTTGTGACAGATAAGCAGGTGGGTACAGTTCTGTATGTCTTGTCTGGTGATAACCAGCTTAGTGTTTATCTGATTGACGGACCAATCATCACCATGAACAAGAGTATCCCGTTCACTGGCAGCTTCAGCCTTTCACAGCATGGAGCGGAGACAGAGGTAATGGTGACTGCTGCCAATGGCAAGTACCTCAACCTAACAAGCCTTGACGAAGTTACAGAGTATCACCTGAAGTCATCAGAGTTTCACTTCCCCTTGATAGAAGGGTACAAGCCTGTGTTGAGTGGAATGAAGCTTGTCTTTGACCATGTGCCAAACTCAACCTATGACCTAAGAGTATGGGTAAACGAGACCTGCATATTCAGCAAGAACAATATTCCTTGTGATGTTGAGTCCATCCAGAGATTTAATACAGAGCTGCCTGTTGGTTCAGCAAGCTATGAGATTAACAACTGCACTGGTATCCTCCGTAATGTGTTCTGGCTTGTGTACCCATTGCCTCTATTGACAGAGACGATTGAGAAGTATGCACCTTCACTTAACCCTCCAGTACTTGAGCTTGAAGAAAAAGAAGAGAGTGTTGAGGTAACAATCAGACACACCAATGGTAACCCAATAATTGACATTGCTTACGATGAAGACTTCGAGAACTGTGTTGAAGGGTATAGAGGACGTATCCCAAAAGCGGGAATTCCATTACCAGGATTTGAGGCAACGACAACTTTAACTGTCCCTGTCACCGCATCTGGACAAACCATCTATGCCAGAGCAGCATGTTTTGAGAACAACCAATCCAGCGAATACACTTTAGAGAGCCTTACGTTGGCTCCTGTGAGTTTAAGCACTCCAAGGCTATCCCATGTAGCCTCCAGCAATCAGAAGGCTGTAATCGCTATCAGAGGAAGCCAGGGAGAAGAATACGGGGATTATGTTGATGGCTTTGAGGTTGACCTATGGAAACCTGGGGATGAGTTGAAGAAACAAACCATCTTTGCACCAATGACTCAGGTGACAATACCCAAGCATTATGTGAAGGCTGGTTCGGTTGTGGCAAAGGCAAGGGCTTGTCTCAATCAATTCAAGAGTGAATACAGCAACACCATAGTCATAGACTTTGAGAATCTTGATGTCAGTTCCATCTATGGTATCTTTGCTGTTGCTGATGAAACAACTGCCACAATCAACTGGAAGGCTGGTGGACTCTATGAGACATTCAACCTTGACCTCAGAGACTCAAATGGCATGGGGAGGATGATAACAGGCATTGACGAGCTTATTGCCAATGTTACAGACCTTGAACCAGACACGGACTACTTTGTCAGTATCCAAGCCAAGTATAAGAACAGGCTTGGTGATTGGTCAAAGGTATACAGATTCAGAACCACCCCAAGAGTGACTCCGGTCTTGACAAGCTTCCCCATGGGTGGCAGTGCTGTCATGTTTGAATGCACCAGCTTCAAGGATGCTCTCAGCTATGAGTTCATTATCATTGAGACCGATGAAAGACACAAAACAGATGCTCCGGCATTCATGTTTGTCCCTGCCTCTCCAGGCTCCTATAGTTGCTTTGCAGAGCTTAATATGTCAGATGGCAGTATCAAGTCCAGCAATACACTGAAAGTCCAAATAACGGGTGATATGGAGCTTATAGAGATAGATGAGGCAAACACCACACTTGACATAATTGCAGAACACACAAAAGAGTTTAAGGCAGGTATCAACATTGCTTGGATTATACCTGACCAATACAACCGAAGCGGCGCCCAGTTGTTGCACTATGGCATAGACATTGGTTACCATGACTCTGGTGATTATGACCTTGAGTCTGACATTATAGTTGGTGTGAGAGCTTCAAGCTACTACTATGAAGCACACTTGCAAGACAGACCAGAATACTTTACTGTATCAGTTACAGCAGTATACGCTGATGGTGTTAACGACACTGTCAGCCATACATTATATTTTACATAAGGAGATATTATGTTAGCAGCACTTCCTTACATTCTTGGCGCAGCACTTGGTGGTATTGGTGGAGCTATAATTGAACACCAGGACACCAAAGAACAACAACGGCAGATTAACCAACAGCGAAAACAGATACAAGACTCTGCGAATAATATCAGGGCACTTGAAGCACGGGAAGGTGCTGCCATGCAGTATGCCTATAACTGGGCTTCTGCAATGGTGAATAAATACAAGCGTAACCCTGAGGCTGTATCTGCTGTATCACAACAGTTGGCTACGCAGCTTGGACAATCATCTCAACAGAGAGCAGCACTACGCTCCACAGCACAGCAATTGCTTGCACAGCGCATGGCTCCGCTCAGTGACAACTATGTTAAGTCAGCATGGGCAAGGGGTATGTTTAAGGGCTTGTTGAGTGGTGCAGGTGCAGGCTATCAAGCTTATGGTGCAATAAAGGATAAGAGTGTTAATCCGGGTGTTGATGAAGTCGTTGATATAATCACAGAGCCTTCTCCCGCACCAAAGCAACTGGCATGGAAGACCACACCCCCCAGTCCATATGCCAATCAATACAATCTTTGGCTTCAGCGGCTTCAGCAAAACAAATAAGGAGGTATCATGGCGTACTTTTTAACCCCGGGACAAGCACCAGTTAAGATAGAAACTGGCACAGCAGACCTCACAGCAGCAATAGACCAACTCAATGCCACCTTCCTTGCGGCAAGAGAGATGGATAACAGAGAACAAACTACAAGGATACAGGAACAAGGTGTCAGACAAAACATCATGGCAATGACTCTTGGTCAAGCACATCAGCAATCTCAGACCGCTATCAATAACATGCAGGGAGCATTGACAGGGTTATTCAAAGACCTGATAGGTGCTAGGGACTTTATCGCTGAAGTACCTGATGAGAATTTATTGGAAGAGTTTAAGGCACGTGAGATTGCGTCTACAAGAAAAATTATTGAACTTCTTGACAATATCAGCGGAGATGGAGAAAACTTATTCCGTCAGCTTGACGCAAGGATAAACAACACCTATGCTGATGTGAGCAACTACAATAACTTTAACTCAATCCTAAATAATGTTTTGTTTGAACCGTTCAAGCTGTATTATTACAACTGGAATATGAATGCTCTTGCACCTTGGTTTGCTCCTGGAGGTAAACAATGAGCTTGCCAAACAGAAGCACATGGAATGACATAACGGGTAGAAACAGAGCCAGCCAGCCATCAGGCGGAGGCTCAAGCTTCAGGTTTAGCTCTGGTGCATTTGGGCTTGGTGGAGATGGAAGTGGTGGACAACAGCAACCTTCAGGTGGCAGTGGTGGTTCCGGTGGAGGTGGTGGAGGGGGAACAGTCTCCCAGAAAGAAGACCCGCAGATAAAACAAATCATTGACCAGTTCATCAACATCATGACCAATGACACCACCAACCTCAGAGCAGAACGTCAGAGTCTTGAAGCAAGGCTTGCTCATCATCGTAACCAGCTTATCTCTGCAAGCTTCCTTAACTATGGTGGCAGCAGTGAAGTTGCACAAGCAATAGCACAGACCTCTGCACAAGAAGTAGCCAAGCTTGAATATCTCCTAAGCCAGCTTGACACCAACCCTGAGCTTTATGTTCAGGCAAAGAAGATGGGTATAATCTCTGAACTTGGACAGTTCCTGCAAGGCATGGCAGGTATGGGTACAGCCAAATACACCCCTGAAGCCTATTCAGTCCAACGCTACCAGGCTGGTGCAGCCTATCAACAGGCACGAGGTGGAGGTGGAGGTTACTATGTTCCCCAACAAGACAATTCACAAGAGATGAAGTATTACATGGACATGATGCAATCACTCTTGCAGAATACACAAGGGAAAGAAAGACAAGGTGTCATTAATGCATTCAAGAAAATCCTTGGTGGGATAGGCATGGGATTCTAATGGAGAACAAATGAGTTTATTAGCTGCAATCGGTGAAGCCTTTGGCACTCCAATGAAACGGTTGGGGACAGTTGCCTTCTCTTTGTATGAAGACCTGAGCAACAACACCCAGTTCTTTAATGCTGTACACAGTGCAGTCAGACAAGAGATGGAGATTGGTTCATCAGGTGGGAAGACACTTAACTGGATACTTGCAATGAACCCTGACACAATAGGCATGACAGCACAAGAGGTCACCAAAGACCCTGTCATGGCTATGACCAAAGGACTCATATTCAAGATGGCTGAGATGGGTGCAGACTCCTACATGACCTACAAGAAGCAAGGGCTTGATAATGAGACAGCTATTGCTCTCACCAACGCAAACATATTTGAAACAAGAACAGAACTGCTTGGTGGTCGCTCCATTGCAGAAGCTGTAACCACACCAGGGCTTGTTGGAAGAGCAGCAAGCATTATGTCATACACCGACAAGAGCGGTGAAGTCTCAACACTCTATCCATTCATCTCCATTGGTGATGGCAGTGTGGTTGGTAAAACCTTCAGAGGTATCCTTGATGTAAACAGCAAGACTGGTGACCCGCTTGATGTTGGCAGTCCGCTTGGTGCATTCCTGCAGTCAGCTTCAGAGAGAACCCTTATAGGCTCTGCTGTTACCAAGGTCTATGACTATCTCAGCGGTAACTCACCCTCACTGCTGACAGACTATCGTGCAGCAGCCATGCAAGAGAATATGTATGGCAGCAAAGAGATGTCCATGCTTGGTAGTCCTGGAAGACTTGGTGCCACCCTTGTTGGTTTTGCAGGCTCAATAGCAGAGAACATGCTTGCCTCAAAAACAGGAGGCACACTTGCTTCACTTGGTCTTAACGTCACCAAAAGCAGGCTTTCTGATTACGATATGGCTACAGGCATGGAGGAACACTTCAATGCCAAGAAGTGGTCACACGGGCTAATATACGACACTGTAACGACAAGCTTTGGTCTTGCACTGTCACAGGCAGTTGGAACTGTAGCGTCTGGTGTACTTGGTGATGTTGATGGTACAGCAACAATAGCAAAGATGATGAAGTCTTTTACCCCCTCCACAGTTGGGGCTGTTGGGTTTATCCCACTTAAAATGATTGGTATCAATACCGCTGTTGATATGTTCACCGACTATGGCTTCCACCGTATGACCATGAATATGCTTGACTATAGCCAAGGTCAGATGCGTAGATATGACTTGTCAGGTGATGCCAAAGACAACGCCACAAAGATTGCCAATGAGTTTATGTTTAGGTCAGCCATGGTGATTGGTAGTGGGCTTGCAAGAAACATGTTTATCAAACAGCACAGTTCACCAGATGCCATGTTCAGTATGCCTTGGTTTGAGAAAGAGTTTGGCAGTGAACCTGGGTATAAGAATGTGTCCAGATTCCAAATGAGATTGACCTCACTGATGTGGGATGTTTATCCTGGCAACGTCAAGGCAGTTGCTCAACTATGGTCTACTGGCGAGCATGGTGCAACCTTTACAGAGAGACTTAAGCAAGGTCAGGTAAGTTTTCATGACTATATGGATTACTGGGCACTTGCAGAGATGCAGTCCAACACCATGTTCAAATGGATTGTTGCCCCTACTGGTGCTGTTAATGCCACAAGACTGTCAGGTGTGATGTTCTCACAGTATCTCAGAGGGCTTGCTGAAGCAATGGAAGAAGTATCTGCCGGAGCAGTGGAACTCGGCTCAGTTGAGAAGGCTCTTGCCTTTGGTGAGATTGGTGCTGAAACATACAGAGACGCCATCACCGAGCTTGGCAAAGCTGGACAAGTGAGTGAAGAGAATGCATTGCAGGTTCTTGGCACAATCTATAACATCATGAAGTGGGCTAAAATCCCCGAAGACAAGATGTCAGTGGAGGACATACTCAGAGTCCAGGCAGGTACACTGGAACCCTTTGTACGTGTACTCAATGACCTTAGTGTCTATGGTAACAAGCTTATCAGCAAAGACACTCTAATTACTTTGATGAAAAGTCTGCAGCTTGACACAGGCAAGGGGCTTGTAGATAGGAATGTTGCAGTTGAACAGTACTCCTATGATGTTAATGATGATAAGTTCAAGGCTCTTGAGACCACCATCTTTAACAAAATCAAGAATGCGACACTGGCTTCTGGTGAGCCTTTGTTCCAGGTCAGTGAAGATACACTCAAGCAGTTCACCAGGCACAGAGGAGAATACTTCAAGCTCGCTGAACAATTTGAACAGAGATGGCTTCGTGAAGGTTCAGGCAAGGAAGTGGATGGCAGAGTGGTGGCAGACCTTGATGATGAAGACAAATGGAAATACCGTCCAATGTATAAGACTCATGAGCTGCTTCTCAAGAGTGAGGTTGGTGGAGAGAATCTGCACTCCATCGTCAGAAGACTCTCAGATGATGTCCTTGCTGCGCTTAAGACTGGTGACATCAGGTCTTGGGTTGAATACTTTGGAACAGTTGGGAACATCAGTGCAAAGATAATGGGCAGCGAACTTGAGGGACTTGCCAAGGTTCTTGAAAGACCTGAGCTTACCAATGAAGACAAAGTGCTTGCTGCAATGAGAGCCAAGGAAGCCATTGACACAATGCAGATGCTGTTCTTCAAGTATGCTGATAAGGACAAACACATCAGCACCCTGAAGGAGCTTGTCCAAAATAGAATAGAACCACAGTTGCGTGAGATGAGACGCAAGATGGGTGACACAACAATTGGTGGAGTCAAGGCTGACAAGCTATTCTTGAACTTTGAAATCTATGAAGGCATGAACTTCCGTAAGAGTGCAATCTCTCCGTTCATTATGCTTGATGAACATATTGGAAGGAACCTTGGGCTCGGTCATGAGCTTGGTCCAGATGGTAATGTAGTTAAAGTTTTTCAGATAACCAACTCGTACAATTGGTTAGCCGCAACTGCAGAAGAACTTGGTGGTTGGATTACTGTTAGAAACCATTTAGGCGATGTACAGAAGCTTGACTTTAATCCCAACACCATTGCAAATGGTCTCAGGATATACGATGAGTATATGAGGCAGAGTACAACTGACAGAACCAGAGTCACTGAAGATGATATGATGTCTGTGCTTGCAGCCTTCACCATGAAGTACATCAACGGCAAGTATATCGAGTCTCAGCTTCCTAACAAGACAGGTTGGGACAGTGTTGAGAAGAGCCTTATCCAAGAACTCAAGGCTGACTTCGGTATTGATGTCGTTAGTTTCAACGGAGACACCAATAAGCTTGAGATTAAGTTTAACCGCTTTGACATGGAAACTGTCCATGACGCCATGAACAAGTTTAGCAGACCTGTCCTTGATGCCAAAGAGATTCTGACACCAGGGCTTGTTACCTACAAAGAAGGGCGAGACCTCAAGAAAGTGTTCAGATATACCATCAATGGCAGAACCAAACATGAGAACATCGATGGAATATACAGAGACCTTGTCAGAGCTTACCCTGAGATTGAAGACCACGTTGCCATGATTGTGGCTAACACCCTTGATGAGGGCAGCCTTAGCATTAAGGATGGTGCTTATGAACAGTTCATGAGCATGCTTCAACGCAAGATATTCGGGTTCTCGCTGGAGATTCCAGGCAACGAGCCTGTCCTTATCTCAGGTGAAGACAAACGTGCCTTTGCAGAGTCCATCATGAGACGTGCAGTTGAGGCTCAAGGCTTTACATCATCAATTGAACTCACCAAGATGCAGAATGAGTTGTATGCGGAGCTTGGTACAAACAAGGAAGCCATCAATAAGACAACCAACCTTGGTGGTCATGATGTTGAAAGCTACACTGTTGACATAGCTTTGCTTACCGAAGCTGAACAAGCCAAGGTCAAGGACATCCTCAAGAACTATGGATACACCCCAGTAGAACAGAAGGGCAACACACAGAGACACATTGTCTATGTCAAGGCTGCCCAGAGTGCTTTGGTTGAACAGACAAGGTACACACAGTTTATCAAGGACATGGGAGACCAGTTTCGGTTTGAGCAAATACATCTTGATACACTTGATAAAGACCTTGTTAAATATGATTGGCGTTGGTGGTTAAGACAGCTTCATGAAACTGATTTTAATGAGCGTGTTGATAATGCCACTGTCAATGGAGAAGCCCTTGATGACGGTGTCAAGACCTTGCTTAAACAAGCCAAACAGCATTATGATGCCGGCATGACCAGTGAGGTCAGCACAGACAAGGTAAGACTCAAGCTCAGAGATGCCAACACTGCTGTTAGGAAAGCAATGGCAGAGCTTGCCAAAGTTACAGTTGATAGCGCTGCTTTTCTCAAGCCTGGCACCTTTGGCACAATAGAAGACCTAACCTCTGCTGTTGTTCCCATAGCCTCAGCAGGTGCATTCAAAATAACTGCAGAGTGGGAAAAGTGGTACAAGGAAGAGATGAGCAAAGAGACTCCAACACCTCTTGGTAAAGACACCAATCTTTACAAAGATATGATGGAGTTCATCAAGGACATCTCTGACCCAACAGAAAAAGAAGCCCTCATGGAAGACATTATTGCTCCCTGGAAATCAATGCAGTTCAGACCTGGTGGGCAACATCTTACTGTGTCAGCTATGCCACTGCGTATCACCAAACTGCTTGAGACACGTGTCAATGCAGCCTATGACCCCATCTCAGAAGCAATCAAGATATTCAATGCCTCTGCTGGTAACCTGGAGATAGCCGTACAGGCAAAGGATATACTGGTAGAAGAGGAAAAATCCTGGTTGGATGGTGATAAGCGAACATTGTTTGGTAAGGAGCATTCCGAGAAAGTCCTTAAAACTATTATGGACATTAGCACTCGGATGGGAGCAGAGCTTCAAAAGATTACAGACCTTCCTCACCGTCAGGCTCAAAAGTATCCTGGCACCTTTGTTGTTGCAGAGACATCCAATGACGACACCAGAGTTCTTTCAGACCTATATGCAGCATACTTGAGCAAGGGCTATTCAATAGGGCTTGCCACAGATAACCTGCCCAAGCGTTGGAATGCCTTGGTGCCTCAGCGGATGTATACCAATGAGGAAGTTGATGCAATCGCCAACCATGTCTTTGATGTTCTCAAGCTGCGTCCAACCTTTGCAGTTGTTGATGAGATAAAGACTGTGACTGGTCAGAAACATGACGGTGAGATTCTTATGAAAAGCTGGCTATACAAGATATATGAACGCACTTTTGCAGCAGAGGGTCTTACCATGCAGGCTTTCAATTCACTCATGAAAGTAAGTCTGAGAGTTGATGATTCAATTGACTCTGACGTTGTGATACATACAGGTGCAATGAAAAAAGTTGACCCTGTGCTTGGTGTTATGATTAGTCAGAAGATGTTTGATGGCGTACTAACATCAGCCGGAAGCGAAGAGAAAAGCAAAGCCTTGTTCAAGCTGTTCACAATGGGCATGTCCAAACAGTCTGATGTTTATGAACGTTCAGGCACCACTGTTCCAAGCAGTCAGCTTGCCAACTATGGAGCTTATGGACAGATTGTCATTAACCGCAAGTATAACATAAACAGAATGAGAGACAGGATGGACAAGTATGCTCCAACCTCTTATAACGAATATCTCAATGCCATCCTTGCTGGTGTCCGTAATGCTGGAGAAGTCAAGAGTGTAACAGGCAGGCTTGCCTCTGGTGAGACAGATGACCCAAATCAAAAGAGTTTCAACCTTGTCAGCAGGGAACTGTGGAATAAATTCTCTGGGAAGAACACCTTTGGAATCACCTATCATGGAGAATCCAAAACAACAAGGTCAGCCATTGACCTTGCCAGTGGAGTCAGTATCATCTCCTTAGCCAAGCAAGCTTCATTGGCTCTTGGCACCAACAGGGTATTGAACGACAATGAGCAAAAGATAATGGACATTGTCAATAATGTGTTCGCCAGAGCCAACCAATACAATGGAGACCCTAAATTTGTCCCTGATTATGATTTAGTTGGTCAGCAAGGCAGAGACCTCTTGAAATTCCTTTCAGCAAGAGATGACTCACACTTCACCATGTATACTGTCAATGATGCCGCTGGCAAAAACGAGGATGTATTCACTGCCTTGAATGTCAGGTTCAGTATCGACAATGATGCTCACATGGTTGAGTCTGTTGTCACCACTGTGCTTGATGTGGATGCACCTGAAGTAATGATGATTAACCAGAAGTATGCCTATATGCAGAATGGAGACTTCGACAAGGACACCTTCATCACCATGCCAACTTCCAAGGCTGCTCTTGCAGAAGCACTTGTTGAAGAGTATGGCTTAAGCAAGCGCCACTTCCATATTGCAAACACAGACCATATCAACGATGAGATGTTGTTCAGCTACCTTCTCTCTCATCAAGGTGTTGTGCTTGATAGAAACAAAAGTAAACTTCTTTCTAACTTTAGCGGCGAAGAAGAAGCAGGCACAGCAGAGTCAGGCTCACAGTTGTTCTATGGCTCATCCATCAAGTTCAATACAAGCTTATGGCAATCCTACGCATTGCTCAGAGCAATAGACAAAAAGATTTACGGCAACACCAATGCTCTTCTTAGTCAGGACTTGACTGTACGTCCTGGTGATGACTCAGCAGCCTCTAAGCTTGCAAACATCCACCCTTCCTTTGTTGGGAAAAGAAGAGTTGATATGCAGCCCTATGAGCTTGTTATCGACAAGAACAACTATGTCCTGATTGATACCCAGGGTTCCACCCAAATCAATGACTGGAAGGTAAGAGGGGGCTTGAGAACGCTTAAGACTGGACGCATAGACAATGACCATGGCTGGTTCACCTTTGACATCTCAGGTGTGAAATACTTTGCCATCACCAAAGCAGAGCAGAATCAATTTGCCTTGAAGAACCTTGGAGTCTTTTACTATGGTGAAGACTTCAATGATAAAATCATGAGCATCTCCAATGGTATCAAAAACAACACTCTTGACAGTGTTCTTGAAGACATGGGTAAAAGGTCTGTGGTAAGGAACTTTGGCAACACAATAAGATTTGCTCAGTCTGGTGACATCTCCATGACAGTCAGCAAGGGCTTTGTTGATATGGTCTCCACCCGGAATGGTGTGCCTATGATGAAGGCTCGTATCAAGGGAGACGACAGGCAGAAGATAGAAGCCTTGCAAGACCTTATGGTATATGTGGAGGCTGGTGCAGCCACCATACTCGAAGCTACCATTGATGACAGCTTTGATGTTGACCAAGGCTTTGATAGATTGGTCTCAGACATTCTCAGGAGAAAGAGTTATCAGAGTCAGGTTCTCAGAGCGATACCAGTTGTCATGAGCAATAATCTTCGTAAGGAGTCACTTAAGCCCACTTCACTTGGTATTGAGGGCTTGAATAAGGTTATAGCATTATCAACAGCCTTGCAAAGAGCCTATGGCACAAACAATGCATTCATCATTGAGACAAGGTTTGACAGCGATGCTGAAGGCGGCAATGCAATGGTCAAACAAGTTGCCGACCTGCTTAGAGAATACATAGACGTTGTAAAGACAGCAGATGAACACCTTGACGGCAAGACCATAACAAAGCTGGGCAAGTCACATGGTGCAGAAGATGAAGCTGATGTAGCCCAGAAGTTCACCAACAGGCTTGATAAACTGAAAGAGACTCTTAGTCTTGTCAGAGCCAATGGCAAGCTGAACTATCTGTCCAATAACATGTATGTTCTCTCTGAGATTTACAGTGACCCGAACACAGTCGATGACATCAAAGAAGGATTCAAGTTGCCACACAATGTCAGGAAACACCTCACAGGGGACTCATATGCTCGTATTTTCAACGATAAGCTTTCGTTGCTACCAACATCCCCGGAAGAAGTTAAAGACATTCAAAACGCATTTTACGCAGTCAGAACAGCAGAGTACCTATTGCATAACACCGGGACTTTGTTGACTGCTGGTTCTTTGTTTGATAGAGCCAATACTCTTGGCAAGGCTAAGATGTATATTGCAGAGAACATTGACAACACCGAAGACCTTGTTACGTTGCTTTACAATCAGTTGAGGTCAACAAGCCTTACCTCTGGGAATCTGTTGTCCAAACAATCTGTCAGAGAGATGCTGAGAACCATTGGTATCGGTATCACCAAGACAGAGGGACTTGGTATCATGTATTCCAGTGAGCTTCTTGAATTGAACAGAACAGGACTTGATGCAGGCTTCCTGCTTAACAAGCGTGCATTGAAGAAAGAGTTCAACAAGGTTGCTACAATGGGTAAACATGGAGTGCTTGAACTCAATGGCAAGCATGTCACCTCAGAGACCTTGTATAATGCAATGGTGAAAGAGATGTCTACTGGCAAGATGAGCAACAAAGACAGAGCAAGAATGAAAGCTGTCTTTACTGGACTCACCGCCCTTGTTGACAGAGCCAGCCAAGAGAACATGTTCCTGCTTGGTGAAGGTATTACCAGCCAGACACTAAAGGAACTTGGTGCAGCTATCCAAGGTAATGACGGCATAGACTACAAGCTTGATTTAAGCAAGCTGTCAGAGAGATTTTCATTTGAAGTCAACGACAACTCCAAGTTGTTATCGAGAGCAGTGCTTGAAGAGCTTGGAGGTCCAGTCTCAGACATGGGATACAAGACAAGAACCAGAGGAGTATGCTTATGAGCCAAATAGATTGTGGTTTCAGTGACCCCAAGGCAGCCAACACTGTCATGCACATCAGAGAACAGATGGAAGATGAAACAGCCACCTTCCTTGACCTCTACATAAGAGCCAAGCATGGCGACATGATACCAGTGTTAAGAACAAGCATGGACAAAGAGATTGCAGAGGTTGATGATGTTGTTGACCATCTCACAGGTGGAGTTGTAAAGTCTCTGCGTGAACTGCAGGGTAATGAAGATGCAATGAAGCGTTATGGTCAGGTGTTGACAGAAGCATTTGAGTCACTGTTACGTGCCTCTGATGACCCTGCTGCTGTGCTTGCTGAAGCCAATGAATCCAAGATGCTGCTCACTGCATACAAGAGACAGGCTTATGCCATACGTGGTGATACAGCAGCCCACAGATTCTTCAATGGCTTTTTCAAGCTGATGGGTGTTAAGAAGGAAGTATGGAAGCATACACCCAATCTCATCAGACATTTTGGTCCAGCCTCCAAGTATTATACTGACCTTGCCGAAGTTGATAACTTTGCGAACTCATACAACACTCATGTGAACTCAAGGCTGAGAGAAATGATGGATGCAGTTGAAGCTTCACCCACATTCAAAAGGTTTGGTATCAGCAAGGAAGTGTTCAACAAGACCTTCAGCATGATGGATGAGATGTATTCCAAACAGATGGATGGGTCAAGGCTTGCCCAAGCTCTTGAAACACATGGTGTGGAAGTTGAACCTGAAGTTGTTGGTGATGTTTGGAACGAGTATCTAAGATTCAGAGATGTCCATTGGTCAGAGGTTAACCATGGCATGTCAAGAGAGATGGTTGAGAAATCCATTGAAGGGTTCCTTGCCACCGACCATGGCAAAGCTTTTGCTGCTGACCTTGAAGCAAATGGACAAGGCAATCTCATCCGCAACAAAGCCTTGATAGAAGTATCGAGACCAGGCAGTTTGCTTGGCAACTTCAAACTACTGCGCAACAAGTTCAATGCCATGTATGCAGACACCAAGAGTTCAATGGTTGGTGATGATGAAGCAATGGACAGATACAGAGCTTCAATGAAGCTTGTGCATAAGAAGGTCAACGAGATGCCAGGCTTGTTTGGTTACATCCCAGGCAATCATGGTGAACCAGTTGGGCTTGAAGTTCTTTATGACATGAACGCCACCTGGCGTGAGGACAGCAAGGCAAACCTCACCAACCTAACTTCATTTGTATTCCACAGAACAGATGATGAACTGTATGACTCCGGTGACTTCCTGCATACTGCACTTACCCAGGTGCAAGCCACAGGCATCATGTTCTCCGAGAGTGCCCGCATCCTTGCCTACAGCAAAATCAAGGAACAAGTTGACCAGCATAGTGACTGGTTTGCTTCATCTGCCCCCAGAAGAGCCGTAGAGACCGGTATTAAGCAGTATCTCTCCGACCTTGAGTCAATCATCAACTACAAGAGTGAGAACGATTCCATAGCGTTTAAGACAGCCAGAAGGGCAAGCTCGGCTTTGGGACTTATCCCTGCCTCCTATCTTATGTTCCCAGGCTCTGCCATTAAGAACACACTTGCTGCCAACTACATGATGAATATGGTCATGGGTTCGGAGCATAGGATGGTGGCATTTGAGAAAGCAAAGAGTGGAGGGATAGGGCTTGCCTTAGCCATAGACGACTATGCAGACAAGTATCTGTTGTCCACTGGTATAGTCAGAGAGTTTGAAACCTTTACACCTCCGCATGGTGAAGGTGCCACAAGAATGGACATTGCTCACTCCTATCTGCAGAAGACTGCTGACAAGATGGGTGAGGGTATCTTTGCTTTCATCCCTGGTGGAATGGAAAGCTCAAACCTATGGCGTGTTCTAACCAATATGAAAGGTTCAGAAGAACGAGCCAGAGAACATATCAAAGGTCTTATTTTCAATCGTATCAGTGAGACTCCAGGTATTGAAGACCTGTTGTCTGTATCTGCAGAATCTCTTACCAAGGCTGATAGACAGAAGATAAACAACCTTATCCAACTGCACTCTGAGAAAGCACAGTATGATATGCTTGCAGCACTTGGTGACTTCAGCCCCACAGCCAAACCTTTCTGGACACATACAATGGGTGATACTGCTGAGACCACTGGACAGGTTATTGCTGGTTCAATAGCCAAGTTCCTATATGTATTCAGACATCCCACCATTGTCAACACAGAAGCATTCCTTGGTACAATGAGCAGGCTTGGTGTATATTGGTCAGACCCTGTATACAGAGACAGTATCTCACCAGAGATGAAGAAGGTCTATGCAAACATAAGCAGAACAGCTGGTGTTGGTATAGCTGCTGCTTGCTATGAACTCTATAGAGACGCTGTAAGAGCCGACCACAACAGTCTCCAGTTTGGTATCACAGAAACTTTCAATCCTTTCCAAGACCTGCGTGAACCAATGAACATGGCATACGCTTCCATCATTGCACCAATGATTGGCGCACCTCTATCGGATGAAGCTTATCAGGAGATTAAGGCTAGAAACGTTGCCTTTATACTTAACCTTCTTGGTGGTAAGGAAATCTCTGCTGTTGTGAAAGAAGAGAGTGGTATGCAAGGTCTGCTTGATAACATGAAACGTGGGCTTGACTTTCCAAGACTCGCAGTTGAAACAATCATATACCCTGAATACACTCATGGTAAGATTAACAAGCTGTATGAGAAACAACATGAGCTTCGTGGTTCATTAGGCAGTGCCATCAGCATTGACCCTTTGTGGCTTGCAGAGAGAGGCATAGAGATGGCGTTTGTCAGTGACCCTGCAAGACCTGACCTCACAGCTTCATTCAGGCAACAGACGCTTATCAAGAGCATCGCTACAATGATGGGCTTGAGTGTCTGGCAGAATAACCCCACAGTGTTCAAGACCCAAGGCAGTAAAGAGTGGGACTACTATGCTCGTAACCATGCCAACAGAGTCAAGGCTAACAGCCAAGGCAGAGGCAGAGCAGCCTATGTCCCCAAGACTATTGCAGACTATCAACTACAAACCTTGGCTCAAGGGAAAACTCCAAGGATTAACCCTCAAAGGATTATAACACGATGATACACGGAAAGTACAAGCCAGTAATCACAGATATGTTTGAGTTCATCCGCAACAAAACAACAGCAGGGTTCAGCGTTGACAGCATAACTGACCAGGTGATGCAACGCTTTCCCTCCCAAGTTGCGTTCTACAAATGTGACAAGGAAATGGTCAGAGTTTTTATATACCAGCTTTGCGAGTTCGCAAGGTTCATGTACACAAACAAATTGAAATAGGAAAGAACAATGGGATATGACAACATCAGAAACCTTTTGAGAGTATCTGCATCGACAGACAACACAAGAGTTGTTCAGAAACAGCTCCCAAAAAGAGAGCCGTTTGGCTATAATCAATTCTTCAACAAGTATGAAAAAGTCCCAATAGACTTCTATAAGAAACAGAATAAGACAGATAGGGATAACTGGGTTAGAATTGGTGCTGCCGCAAACCTAATGAGAAAATACTATGGGGATAAATTTGATAAAAGGATTCCAGCTATAGCATCGAAAGAGCCATTCGGCTCCCCAGAACCTTGGGAACATTCAGTTAAGTATATTCCCTTAATACGTCCATCAGAACCTACCGCCTCCGATGTATTAGCTCTACGGGACCTCAATACTTCTGCCCCATATTATGATGGGGAGCGCAAAGTATTAAATGTTCTTGACCCAAATGTGAGAGACAAAGTATTTTTTAAGCCTGATAGGGACCTGGCGTATACTCGAAGACACTTTTATAATACTGTTCTGAACGAAAAATACCAATGGCTTATGCGTAATCCATATTTGACTGAAGAAGACCTAAGAAAAAAAGATGACTCTTTTTATCAGAATATTATTGACAAATCCTACTACATGAAAAATGAGTTGAAAATAACCCCCAGCCAACTTAGACGCATGTTTGAATTTGTCCAAGCCCCTGTGAACATTGAAGCTGAACAGCGTAGGTTATGGGGCTAAACAACATATAAGGAGAAACAATGAACGAACAATTCATGCAAATCTTAGAGCAGATTGGTCCTGAAGCCATGCTCATCATCATCCAGACCTTAGCACAGATGGATGAACAAACACTCCAAGCACTTGTCAATGAGCTTACTCAAATGGTACAAGGTGGTGGTGGAGAGATGGGTGGCTATGAACAACAGATGTCACCCGAAGAACAGCAGGCTGCTGCCAACGCCAATATGTTTGGTAGCTATTGAGGTGAATAATGCGTGACGTCATTAAGTTCGGAAAGACAGTCACCTTTGAGGACTTGAATCCTCATAACTTTCATCTCAAGAATGACTATATCAACAACATATTGTTTGCTGCTCTCAGCACCTTCCCTGCCTTGAACGCAGAGGGAGTAGACGCAAAGGTGTTGAGAGGTTTTGTATCAAGCGCCTACATGGAGAACAACATGCCGGAGATGCGCAAGCACGATTACTCAGGGAAATACACCCAGGGATTGGGCTTGCAGATAACCTGGGATGAGTATGAACCTATCGTAGCAATCAGTCTAATCACAAAGTTGGTGCAGTCCATTAAATCAAACGTTCTCGCCCTTATCAATCAAGAGGCGGAGTACGTTGAGCTTTTCTTTGAGATGCCTGACGAAGTTGGCACCTGTGTCTATGAGATAACAGATGCAGAAAAACGTCAGATACTGTAGCTTGTAAGGCTCAAAAAAAAATAAAGAGAGGGGAGACTTAACTCCCCTCTTTGTTTCACAAGGCTAATGCTGCCAATGCCCGTCTATTCATTGACCTCATAACCTTTCTTAGGAAATCTCTGTCCCTGAACTCACCCATGGTGGACGCCATACAGACTGTCTGTCTTGAGTTATTCCGTGCATAGGCTGTTATTTTGGTACAGATTATCCTGTTCTTTATACGCCTGTATGATAAGGAGGAACACAGGCTAAATCTATTCCGGTAGATGTAGTTGAAGTACACTGTCTCATAGCCATCCTTGTCAGGCTTCCTATAGATGCCTGTAGAGACTAATTGTTCTGTCTCAGGGTTGCATATCGCATTATAGTAAGACAGTCTCTTATGGGCATTATACAGCTCCTCCTGCATATCCAGATGAGGTGTTCTTTGTCTGCTCATTCATCTGTCCTCGCATGGTGTTCATCCTGGAGCTTGTCAATGTATGACGCCCAGTAGTTAATGAAGTCATCAAGGTCTTTGAACAAGGCTGTGTGTTTTGCTTTCTCACTTGTGATGTATTCACCATACTCATTATACATGCCTGTCATGAATCCATCAACTTCGATAATCAGTTTATGTCTTGAGTAGCCTGATACTTCCTGTACCTTGTTAACCCTGATGTTACCAAAGATTGGTGAGAACACAACATCACCAGCTTTTGCTTTGATGAGTCTTGGTTCAATCTTTATCTTTGTGGTCATCGTCATCGTCTCCTTTGTCTTTATGTTTACTTCTGATGATTTTGATGATGTCTGGGGTGAACCAGATGATACCTGTTATGCAGAATGCATAGCAAGGCAGCTTCCACTCTTTGATGGGTGTGGTATGTGTAACAGCCAGCAGCCATATCAACAGTAGATACAGCACTATAACAATCCATCTGTTCATGATTCCTCCTTTCTGATATAGTCAAAGATAGGCTCATACATATAGTCAAGCTTGAGTGCTGTCAGCATTGCAATGTGATTTGGTTCATTGCTGTTCAAGCTCTTGATGATACAATACCTGAGATAGTCAGATGCATACGTAAGCTTGGGGTAAGCTTCTGACACCATCTTGTGATGTTCC
>LSQX01359712.1_pt2 | contig 56845 bp, 57 predicted proteins | sample 654561 | NCBI WGS metagenome assembly LSQX01 (sample SAMN04489861, study PRJNA283612) | anaerobic digester metagenome | isolation source: 4 biogas reactors fed with cattle manure at either 37C or 55C with and... | place: Denmark: Kongens Lyngby | collected 2014 | reverse complement strand
AGTAGATGCTGCCCGAGTCTTCGCCGCCGAAATTGGCAAGTCGTGCTCCAATCAGGAGGTCTTGCAGCCCGTTGTTCGTCAAGTCGCCTGTCTTGATGCCGGATCCGAAGCGGTCGCCGGCCTGTTCGCCAACGAGTCTAAGATCGGCATTGGCTGCATTGGTGGCGAAGACGCCGAAGCCTTGGTTGAGGAACAGGTATACTGCTCCTACGTTTTCGGCAGTGCCTACATCGAAGCGAGTGGCGCCAACAAGAATGTCGGGGCCGTTAACCAGGTCGATATCCGCGATGTGGCAGCTTTGCCCGAAGAAGTCGTCTGGGTTTTCCCCGTCGATTCTCGCGTCGGCTGCATTGGAGTTGGCCGGGAAGAAGGGCGGGGTGGGGCTGCCATTGTTGAAGAAAATGAACAGGGCGCCTTGATTGGTAGCACCGCCGGGATTGAATTGGGGTGCGCCGGCAATTAGGTCGAGGTCTCCATCCCCTCCTAGGTCAGCAATGTCGATGCAAGAACCCAGCTGCATACCGGCCTGTGAACCTGTAATCGTTTGGCTGGCTGTGGTAATGCTGGTGGGGAAGTTGCCTAGCCCGTCGTTGAGGAAAACATAGACTGCACCTGCGGACAACAGAGCGAGGCTTGGGCTGTGTAGGGGCGAACCCACTACCAGGTCGACGAAACCATCGTTGTTGATATCGACAGGCACGATGTTGACGCCGAAGCCCTCATCGGTGACGGCCCCGAAGATTGTCTGATTGGCACTGGCCGCACTGGTCGGGAAGAAGGTGGGTGGACCTTGGTTAAAGAAGGTGAAGATGGCTCCGGCATCTGGGGCTGCGCCGACGTCGAACACAGGTGCGCCAACGGCTAGATCAGGCAAGCCATCGTTGTTGAAGTCGCCGGTGGCAACGAAGCTGCCGAATTGGGAAAACGCCTGGTTGCCATCGATGCGCAGGTCGGCGCTGGCAGCACTGGAAGGGAAGAAGTTGGGAGCACCGCCTTGGTTCAAGAAGACATAGACGCTTCCTGCATTCATAGCGGCAAAGTCCGTGCCGGGGGCGCCAATCACCAAGTCCAAGAGCCCGTCGTTGTTGATGTCGGTTATCGCCACGGAAGCTCCGAAGAAATCACCTGGGTTTTCGCCTTCGATAATGATGTCCGCATCGGCCGCGCTCAAGATTGGCGAGCCGTCGAAGCGTCCGGTCCCATTACCGAAGAAGATATAGACCTTGCCGATGTCCTCGCCGTTCTCCGCGAAGCCGGCCCCCACGATCAAGTCGAGAAAACCATCGTTGTTTATATCAGCGACTTCACCTGTTGCCCCGATAATAACTTCACCATCGACTTCAATCGAATAAGCGCCAAAACGGTCAACAGCGTTTTCCCCATCAATTCTTTGTTGCTGAACAAAATTGACTGCCAAGATCTAACACTCCTTTCTTGTCGTATATCCGCTCAAGTATTCGGGGTGGTGACGGTGATGTCTACCCCGCGCCTTGGGTCGCAAAGGGACATGATTAGCTGCCGATCTTGCACCAGCAACAGCTTGAGTTGGACAGTCAACTCTTCATCGAAGGAGGCATCTTTCAATAGCTCGCCTGTTACTGGGTCAATGGTTGACGGAGTCAGCGTAACAACGTCGGTGCCGTTCACGAAAACTACGTAGCATTCCAGATCATTTAGGAGGTCCGGGTCAATTGCTTGCAGCTCCAGGGGGAAAGTCTTGCGGAATTCGAGCGACCTTTCCAGCCTGAACCCGAACTCCAATGGGATGTCCTCAAGTTCAGGGGTGGTGATGGTCAGTTCCTTTTGGATCATGAGCACTACGTCAGCGAAGATGCTGTTGACCAGGAGGTCGACGCGAGGACTACACTCCAAGACTGTCACGGTTACCGTGCCGCTGATAGTACTGCCTGGGGGGACGCGAATTTCGCCGATCGGAATTCCGAACTCGTCATCCTCGATATAGAAGATTTCATCGCTGATAACCCGAGGGATCCTGATTTTCTCGCAAAAGCTCATAGTCTTAATTCTCCTTTCTCTAAATGCCCATTGCTTGCTGGGTTGGTACATTATATTAGCTAGCCCTTGACCTGCCACGGGAAGGAGTACCCGTTTTCATCAGAAGACTGCCTAAGGTTTCCTTAGGCAGTCAGTCCTCCTTCGCTGCATCCTTTTCATAACTTGATACACGGAACCGGGTTTGGGCAATTCCTCCAGCCGGAATGACCGAGCCGCTGCTCGGGAAGCGTCTTTTCTGCGAGGCTGTGGGAGGCGGAGGATCCTCCTTAGGACTCTTCTTCCGCCGAGCTCCATAGAAAAACCCTGCCAGCACCAGGCCGCCTACTACTATCAGCCCCAACACGCCAAGGAGAATACCGACGACAAGATCACTCATGAACATCACTCCAGGCAGCTAAGATTGCCGATACCGACTTTCCCTACATTGATATGAACGAGTAAGACAAATGGCATGGACTGACATTCCTATTTTCACGACACTTCAGGGCAACTTGTGGTCCGCAACCAACTTCACTTGGATCCTAATTTCCAACAACTGATCGAAGGTGCCGTCGTCATGGAGCGTAAGGTGATCGGTTCCAGCCAAGGAGATGATGTGGCAGTCAAGGTTGTCCTCGAGGGGAGCCAAATGTCCGCAATTTGCCAGTGGAGCCAATTCCTGCAAACGAAAGCCAAAGGCCAGAGGGAAGGATGCCCCTTGAGGAGTAGTGAGGTATAGTTCTTCCTGGACATAGAGTGAGATTAGCAAGCTCAAGCTGCCGTTCGTGACGACCGGACTGCAATCTAACAGGCTCACCGATGTTTTCCCGGATAATGTGCTTCCGCTCGGAACGTCGATGGCACCAATAGGGACGTCCTTGTCTAGGCGAGTTAGGACAACGGTCTCTTCACAAACGGCCTCGCCGCTGGCGTATCTCCTTGCACCCATTGCGTCACTTCCCTATGGTAAGCTCGTGATACCATATGTCTGGCAAGGGGGTTTGCAATGGGAGCAGCTTCCCTTTATATTTCCCTTCCTCTGGCATAGAGCAGGGAGTATACTGAAGAGGGGAAAGGAGAGGGCTCTCAGAGAAGGAGCCCTTTGACTCCCAGCTCCTCGGCCGGGCGACGGACGCGTTTTTGGGGGAGGACCGGTCAAGGGGTTTCGGGCGGTCGTCGAGTACGACCCGCGTTGCCGGAGTTGTTTCAGCGGGAGGCGGAACGGGTTCGTGGGGCCCTTGACGGCAGGGCGCTGCCCATCGAGCACGACGGCTCGACCGCGGTGGCGGGACTCTGTGCCAAGCCGAACATCGACATGCTGTTGGTCATCGAGGACTCTGCCGATGAGCCGTCTTATGTCCCAGCTTTGGAGGCGGCGGGCTACAAGCTGCTGGTGGGGGAACCCGCATGGTTTGAACACTGCATATGCAAGGGTCCAGATACCGAGGTCAACCTGCATGTTTTCAGTGCCGGCACTTCCGAGATAGATGCGATGCTCCTCTTTTGCGAGGCCGATCGGGAAAAATACGCGGCGGCGAAGGGACGCCTGGCGAAGAAGAAATGGAGTCATGTTCAGCACTACGCCGATGCGAAAACATCAATAGCCCGGGAAATCATGGAACGAGCGACGCGTGGTATGTTACAGCGGTAGAAGGGTGAGCCGTTGGAACGCTTTATCGCGGACAGTGATTGACAGGACAGCAAAAACCGGTTGGTTCGGAGGAGGCGGATGTAGTGACTGGGAGACTGCTTGACCCCGGATTCGCGGCGGAATTCATCCAGGAAGCCGCTTTGTACCCAGGGCTTTTTCTAGGAAGAGTCATTGCCCAGTACAAAGGTCTCTACCGGGTGGCGACGGAAAAAGCGGAACTGTTCGCGGAACCATCGGGCAAATTGCGCTATGGGGCCGATAAGTCCTCCGACTATCCGGCGGTTGGCGATTACGTTATGATCGACCGGGAAGATGGGCAGCAGGGCCATGCAATCATCCACCGCATTCTAAGGCGAAAGAGCGCCTTTGTTCGCAAAGCCGCGGGAAAATCCCATGATGATCAGGTTGTCGCCGCCAATATCGATACGGTGTTCATCTGTATGTCCTTGAACAATGATTTTAACTTGCGTCGTGTTGAGCGGTATTTAGCCATTGCCTGGGATAGCGGGGCCGTACCGGTGATTGTGCTGACCAAATCGGATCTAGGTCGAGATCTGGCGGAACGGTTGGCAGAACTAGAGAACGTGGCCGTCGGAGCCGACGTCCTCGTTACTTCCGGCATGCGACGGGATGGGCACGAGGCGCTGCTGCGGTACGTTGGACCAGGGCAGACCGTTGCCTTTGTGGGTTCATCAGGAGTTGGCAAGTCAACGCTCATCAATCGGCTCCTTGGCGAGGATGTGATCGGCACCAAAGAGGTTAGGAAGGACGATAAGGGAAGACACGCAACGACTAGGCGGGAACTGTTCCTAATTCCCGGCGGTGGAGCAGTCATCGATACGCCGGGGATGCGTGAGCTGGGCATCGAAAATGCGAATCTGGACATGGCTTTTGCCGATATTGATGAGCTTGCATCACACTGCAAATTCAGCGACTGCCGCCACGAACATGAACCTGGTTGTGCTGTCAGGGCAGCCATTGAGGACGGCCTCATCCCCCGGGAACGGCTTGAGGGCTATCGCAAGTTGAAGAAAGAAGCGAAGTATGAGGGGCTGAACGCAAAACAGATCGAGAAAGAAAAGATTAGGGACATGGTTGCCGACTTCGATGGCATGCGAAACGCGCGGGCTTACATCAAGTCCAAAAGCAAACATTAATGCATTGCGTATTCTAGTCTCCATTGAGGACATGCCTGGCTTTCAAGGCGGTTCATGGCGGCCCACTCCCCGCCTCAAAAGAGGGTTCTTTGCTGGCTGAGCCTGGTCTAGACTGATAAAATGGTATTGACAGAGAGCCTCCGTGGGTCGCTGCCGGCTTGAGCCGGCCGGGATGACGTTGCAAGGAACGGATAGTTTACGTACAATAGAGGAGCTGGGATTGTCCCCGTATTCGTACGAAGGTGATGCTGGCAGGGTACTAATCCGGTATTGAGGAGTGCTTCGATTGAATCGTCTACCGTCATACATCGGACCGGCTGCGCTGGGGCTCAAAATGGGGGTTTTCGTGCCAGGTAGCGACTTGGTAGGGGACATAGTTGAACGGGCTAAGGATTGCGCACGGGATGGCCTGATCGATGATGGTGATGTCCTTTGCATCACCGAATCGGTGGTCGCCCGGGTGCAAGACAACTTCGTGACCACCGACGATGTGGCCCAAGAGATCAGGCGAGCCTTGGGGGTTAAGGCGGGCTCCACCGTCGGCGTCTTGTTCCCGATTGTCAGTCGCAATCGCTTTTCCTTGATCCTCGAAGGCATCGCCAAGGCGGTGCCGGGAGGGCAGGTTATCGTCCAACTTTCTTATCCTCGGGATGAGGTGGGGAACCAGACTATTAATCCCAGATACTTGGAGAAGCTCGATCTGGTCGAAGATTACATTCCCTCCGAGGGGTTGGATGCCGGCGCCTTTGTCCATCCGGTGACCAAGGTGGACTATGTGGCCTATTACCAACAGATCATCGAAGATGAGGGAGCAACGCCGAGGATCTACTTTTCCAACAAGGCTACCCGCATCGCCCAGTTCAACCCCGACGGCATTGTGGTTGCGGACGTCCATGACCGCCAAGAGACGAAGGCCAAGCTCGAACAAGTCTTTGCCAACGCGGTGACCCTGCAGGAGCTTTGCTCCTCCGGCCGCAGCTGGTCCGAATGGGGTCTATTGGGAAGCAACAAGTCAGCGGGCAATCGGCTAAAATTGGCTCCCCGGGATGGGGACAAGATAGTCCGCGACATCCAGGCCAGAATCAAGGAAGCAACGGGCAAACAGATCGAGGTCATCATTTATGGGGATGGCGCCTACAAAGATCCAACCACGGGCATCTATGAACTGGCCGATCCCCAGACGGTTTTTGCGGCCACGAGCGGCCTGCAAAACAGGATGCGGACAGGCTTGAAATACAAGTATTTGGCGGATGTCCTGCACTTTGAAGGGAAGAACGAGGCGGAGATCGAAGCTGTCATTGAAAGCAAACGGGGGGATGTGCTGCCCGACGACAGCATGGAATCAGAAGGAACCACTCCGAGGCAGTTGACCGATGTACTTGCCAGCCTGGCGGACTTGGTAAGCGGCTCAGCCGATGCAGGTACGCCCGTCGTGTTGATTAAGGGATTGACTTAATCGCCGGGGCATGTCCATTCTTGCCTCCCGGATGGCTTGAGGACGCCGAGAGGGGGAATGATGTGGAAACGCTTTTTGTCGTCGACATTGATGGGACTTTAATCAAAGGCTCCGGTGGGTCTAGTTCCCTGGCCTTGATCGACTGCGTGCGGGATTTATACGGAGTGGAGGGTCCCATCAATGTGGAAACGGTGGGACGGACCGATAAAGCGATTTTTGCCCAGATAATCGACACGTACGGGGGCACCCTGGAAGAGTTGGAAAAGGCCTATATACAGGCGCTGGAGCTTTACTGGGCGAGGAGCCCAAACCCCCTTCTTCCGGGGGCGAGGGAGTTTCTGCGCAAGTGTCAAGGACTAGGCCATCGGTTGAGTCTAGGCACCGGCAACATGGAGCGAGCGGCTCGCTTGAAGTTGGAATATCACGGACTAAACTGTTTTTTCCCGGTCGGCGGCTTTGGCGAAGTGAGCGAGGATCGGGCCGAGGTTATTCGTCAGGCCATCGAGGAAGCGAAAAGATATTATGAACAAGAGTTTTCTACCATTTGGGTTGTCGGCGACGCGCCTTTGGATATCGAAGCGGCGAAAGCTAATGGGGTCAAGGCAGCAATCGTATCCACCGGCTGGTACACCCATGAACAGTTGCTGGAGTATGAACCGGATCTTCTCTATCCCGATCTGAACGCCCTAGCCGAAGTCCTTTTGTAGCCGGCCGAAGCATCCTGGGAAATGGGGACTGACCGTTGCAGGTTGGCATCGTGCAATGCAAGGAGATCTTGGTGCCGTCAAAGATTCCCGGGATGGATTATGCTCTCAACCCTTACACCGGATGCAGCCATGGATGCAGTTACTGTTATGCCAGCTTCATGAACCGCTTTACGGGCCGGAGGGAATCATGGGGGAGCTACGTCGATGTGAAGGTGAATGCGGCCGATAGGCTAAGAGCCCAATTGCGGCGGCCTCGGCAAGGTACAGTTCTCATATCCTCCGTCACCGACCCTTATCAGCCCATTGAAGCTCAGTTTGGCATCACCCGCTCTTGTCTTCTGTTGTTGACTTGTGCTAATCTCCATGTAAGCATTCTAACCAAATCAGACCTTGTTTGTCGTGACATTCACATTTTGAAGGACCTGCCTTCGCTCGAGGTTGGTCTGACCATCACTACACCTTCCGATGCATTGAGTCGTTTGCTCGAGGAGGGGGCTCCTCCTACCTCGGTAAGACTTGGGGCCTTGGCCGCTTTGGCGGCGGCCGGCCTTGAACCGTGGGTTTTTGTGGCCCCCCTTGGGCCTTACACTTATCCTTCTGAGGCCGAGGCTTTATTCAAGATGATCGTCGATGCCGGGGCAAGCAGCATCCTGGTCGACGGGTTCAACTTTTACCCGGCGGCGGTTGGGCGAGTTGCTGAGCGTCTGCGGGGGGACCGCCGGGGCAAGCGATTTGCTTGGGCCCTTGCAAATCGGGATGCCTATCGGCGGGAGCTGACCGACCTAGTTGCCGCTCAACGTCTTCCTATAGCCATCAGCTTGTGTTAAGGTGTAATGACGCCTCACGGGAACAAGCAGGTGAGCGATGGCCCGTAGCGAGGGTCAATTGATCGTCGATCCGGCGGGAGAAAATACTGAGAACTGTCATCATTGGACACCGATGCGATTATTCGCACAAAGATCCCTTCACTCCCTGGGGTCGTTTCCTAAGCCGAATTAGCTGGCTATCAGTGGTGAGGGTTGAATATGGATAAACGTTAAAGTCGCTGTTGAGGGTTCAAGGGAACAGTAGACTGGAACCTGCAGAGGGGAGGGTTGACAGTGGAGAAAAGGATAATTCTGATCGTTGATGATGACCATTCATTCCTGGAGACAGCTAGGGAAGTGTTGGAGGCGGAGGGCTTTGAGGTGGTCACTGCATCTAGCAGCCGGCAAGGCCTGGAGCATCTCCAACAGAATCTTCCGGACTTGATCATCGTGGACCTAAGTACCGATGATGGGGACGATGGATTCCGGTTCTATTGGGCCCTGCGAGGGGAAAAGGCAAAGGAATTCAGCCATATCCCCCTCATTGCCGTGACGCTAGCATACAGCACCACCCTGTACAATTTCGCCGAGTACAAGTACGGCGAATTCCTGTCCATCGACGATCTCTTGCCCAAGTCCATCGACGGCAAGGTCCTAACGGACAAGGTAAAACAGCACCTGCCTACTGCATCTTAGACCGAGGTCGGGGCCATGATCCCATCGACCATCCCGTGGATGACCTTCTTGTCGGAGGGGCAGACAGTAGCCAAGATGCCGCCCAAGGGCGCTTCTTCCCCTTGAACGAAGTAGTAGGGGCAGAGGCGCACCCGTCCATCCATCGTCTTGATGGCGCCCGAGGCAAAGTCATAGTAATCCATGGTCACCCGGGCTCCCTTGACGAATTCCTGCAAGATATAAGGAGTGCGGTCAAAAGAAGCTAAGGCCTGGTCCAAGGCCTCCCCCCACTGGTCTTGGGAGAGATCGTGGCCGATGGAAACCCCCCGGCCGCCCCAGGCAAGCTCGGAAAAGCCCGATGGTTTGATGACGAATTGGCGCTGCTTTTGGGTGGCTCTCTTGAGCTGCTGCCAATCCCCCACCGGCTGGTCTCCCAGCTTGAGGTTGGGAATGATCCCGTAGGGGGGAAGGGGCCTTGGGTCTAGGATCCATGTCCGGGGGAAAAGCCCCTGGAGAAGACGATAGGTCTCCTGGCCAAGACTGTTCAGCCAGAATGGGGCCAGAAGCGGATGATGAAATAGGGCAAAGAGCAGTTTCTCTTCCAAGTAGCTTTTCAGTGGGGGAGTTGCCACTACCTTTTTCTTCCTGATGGCATAAAGAATTAAATCGATCTTGGGTATGTTTTTCAGATCGAACAGCTCAAAGAAACGATAAAGGATGTCCAGCCGCTCCCCAGCGTTGGTGAACAGTCCTTCTTCGCGGAAGCAGATTTCCTCCGGGCGCAGGACGTGGGTCCTAAGCCCCGATTCATCGAGGGCTCGCCCGAGCCACACCATTTCATCCCAATAGTCCTGGGATTCTTCCGAGACGACGATGGCCAAGACGGGGCTGTCTTGGGACGCATGTCGGCACAAGGCTCGGCTGAAGCCTTCGATGATGCCCCTTGGCCCGCCGATGAGCTGAAATCCTAAGTCCCCATAAGCCTGGCTCAAAGCCGCAAGGGTGCCAAAACCGCCGGGGACCGAATCAAGCTCGGAGGCCACTAGTCCTTCCTCCGCCAGGATGATATCGGGCCGGATGATCAGGGGCAGGTCGCTGCGAAACCGCCTCATTAAGCCATATTCGATGATCGCCTCGGGCTTGCCTTGGTGAAGGTAGGCGGCTACCCAACCGGGTTGTGTGCCCCGCAGACTCTCACGATATAACCGTTGGCAGGCCCGCAAGAAGAGCAGCAGATGGTGACCCAACGCGGCAATTTTCTCGGCGGTCCCTTGGTCAAGCTCGAAGGGGCGAGGTGAGATCTGCCAGGGGACCTTCTGGTCTGGATGGAGCTCTCGCCTAGGTGAACCTAAAAGGCCTGCTTGGCCTAACTCCTCGTTGATGAATAGACAGTTGTCAATTGGGCTCTTTGGGATGACCAACGTCACCTCTCCTTACGCGGGGAGATGGGGCCGATGCCCCATCTCCCCAGGATGCTCATGCTTGCGGCATCGTATATAACTCATTCTTGTAGTTCACGACGGTAAATTCCTTCTCCGTTGAGCAGACTACGGTGTTGCCGCCAAGGGGTACTTTCCCACCGCCCCCGACGGTGTCCACCACATAATGGGGCACCGCTAGCCCCGAGGTGTGACCCTGGATCAGACGCATGATCTCCAATCCCTTTTCCATGGTGGTGCGAAAATGTCTCGTCCCCTGGGATAGGTCTGCCAGATACAAATAGTAAGGTTTGACCCGACAGCGGAGGAGTCCCTGGAAAAGGGCCTTCATCGTCGGCCCATCGTCATTGACCCCCTTGAGAAGGACCGTCTGGTTGCCCAGGGGTATGCCCGCGTCCGCCAAACGCCCCAACGCTTCCTGGGCGGCCGGCGTCAGTTCCCGCGGGTGATTGAAGTGGACGCTGAAGAATAACGGGTGATACTTCTTCAGCCGCGCGCAAAGCTCCTCAGTCACCCGTTGAGGTAAGACACAAGGGACCCGGGTGCCGATCCGGATAATCTCCACATGGGGTATGCTCCTGACTTCCCTAACGATGTTTTCCAAGCGATCATCGCTGAGAAGCAGGGGATCTCCACCAGAGAGGATCACATCCCGGATTTCCGGGTGTGCCCGGATGTAGTCAAGTCCCTGGGCGATGGTGCGGTCCGAAACCGTCAAGGTAGTCCCCACCTTGCGCTTGCGGGTGCAGAACCGACAATACATCGCACATTGGGATGAGATCAGGAACAAGACCCGATCTGGATATCGATGGGTTAGATTAGGGACCGGGCTGCTTTGTTCCTCTCCTAAGGGATCTTCGGGAGCATCATCATCTTCCAGCTCGCGCCAATCAGGCACAGCCTGCTTCCAGATAGGATCGCCCGGCTCCTCAATGAGAGAGAGATAATACGGGTTGATCCGCATCGGGTAGCGTTTAATCACCCCCTCGACGTTGCACGCCGGGTAGAGGGCTTGCAATTGTTCAGCGGTGGTGACGCTGCTCTTGAGAATCTCTTGCCAGCTATTCATGCCGATACGCCATCCTTCCAAGGGCTATCATCCTTCTGCAAGGCTCCCGGTTGGGTCCTTGCTATCCCGTACCTGTTCAAGGCGGCGTGAAAGACAGCTTGGATCAGCTGGTCGTAAGTCATGCCCGCAGCCCTGGCTGCCTGGGGCAGGCAGGAGTGCTGGTTAGGATCGGGCAACACCCCGGGCAATGGATTGACCTCCAGTACGTGGGGTTGCCCCTTAGCATCTAAGCGCATATCGATCCGGCACCAGTCACGACAGCCCAAAGCCCGAAAGGCCAATACTGCCGTATCCGCTATCTGTCTGGCTAGATCCAAGGGTATCTTGGCCGGACAATCGAGGATCCCCACTGGCGCCTCGGCCCGGTCCCAAACCCACTTGGCCTCATAGGAGTATATGGGATTTGCGCCCGGAGGAAGACCATCGAAGCGTATCTCCACAATTGGGAGGACCTCTACATTAGGATAGTTGCCGATGAGCCCGACGGTGAACTCCGACCCTGGCAGGAACTCCTCGATGAGGACTGGCTGCCGGTACAGGCGGAGCAGCTTGGTTGCTTGACTGCGGCAATCATCGATGTTCCACACCAGACAATCATTGGTGATGCCTTTGCTGGAGCCTTCCATGACTGGTTTCACCATCAACGGGAAGGGCAGCTGGGTTGCCTGATCGAGAGATGATTCATCATCGACTAAAACGAACTTTGGTGTAGCTATGCCGTGATAGAGGAGGAATTCTTTGCACCTTGCTTTGTCTAAGCACAGGGACAGGGTTAAGGGTGAAGAACCGGTATAAGGGATGCCCAGAAACTCCAGCATCGAGGGGACATGGCTCTCGCGGCTGAGCCCCCGCCTACCTTCCGCGATGTTAAAAACGATATCCGGTCTTATTCTTCGCAGTCGGTCAAAACAGTCTTCGTTAGCTTCGATTAGGACGACTTCACCTTCACTACGGAGAGCATTCTGCACGGCGAGGATAGTCTCCAAGTCATCCCACTCTGTGCATGAATCTGGCGGTTCCTCTTCCTCCTGGACAGTCTGATCTTCAGCGGCCGGTTTCAGATTAAAAAGCACGGCAATTACCATAGCCGTTTGCGGGTTTGCCACGCAAACCCCTTCCCTCCCGTACAAAAGATTATCTTCAGCGAACCATGGGCGCGATTCACATCCCGACGCAGACTTGCTGCCAGGCGGCCAGACTAGGCCTGATAGGCCGCATGGTTTCTGTTTGCAATGAGCATACAACGTTCATCGCCCTAAGTCAACAGGGATTCCGCCAAGGTTGTCTGGGCAAGTAGCTGCCGGCGAGGGAGATCCTTCTTGGGCAGCTTGCCAGGAAAAATTCCCCCCTAAATGGGCAGAAAGCCGGTCGCGGCTAACAGGCCGAAACAGCCGGTGAGCATCATGTCTCCATAGGGGTTGGCCAGATGGAACCCTAAGTCCGCCGCTTTAGCCCGGTTTGGACCGGTGACTGCGATGGCCGCAAACATTCCCGGCCCCCGGGGCATGTCGGGGTGGACAAAGGCTCCATGTCCTCCATCGGCAAAAACCTCTTCATTGGTGATGGCGCCCCGTTGGAGTTTATCCAGGTAAAAGCCTAGGCTGTCGGCGTCCAGGAGGCGGGTATGGTGTTCAAACAGTCCCCACATCCGGCCCTTGTGAATCAGTGCTCCCAGGGTGTGTCCATTGCCAACGTTGACGATCAGGCACCCTTTTGTCTTCATCTGCCGGTTCACCCAAGGGTCGCATAGACAGCCCCAGATGGCGGCACTAGCGGTATCCATCAGGAAGGCATGGGGCACCATTTGCTTGACGGCTGTCATCCGGGTCAGGAAAGGGGGCACTTCCCTGTAACCTAAACCCTGCAAGTCTCCTCCCGACATGACGAACTTTCTCCATAGCTGAAACCGGAAGACCCGGTCGCTTTCTCCTTTGGGGGGTCGACCATGGTCTTGCACCGCGATGGCTAGTGACGTGGGCGGTTCTATTTCAAATAGCTCAAAGACCCGATGAAAGGCGTCCCAGTTCACATCGGACAGGTGAATCCTCTTGGCCCCTGGAGGCGGTGCGGAGACGATCTCCACCCCCATTGACTTGACAACGTCTAGATCATCATCGAAGGTGGCCGCGGCCTGGGGTGTGGCCATGGCCTTCAGCCCCTTGTTTAGATGCTCCTTCAGCGCCTTGGTACATGGTCCACCGCCCATCGTTACACCGGTGAGGAAGATGTCCGATCCTGCGTCGGTAGCCTGCCGGATCTGGCGGGCAACTTGCACGGTTGGGGATGGCAGTACCAACTGGACGCTATTCTCAATGGATGCATCTTCTTCGTAAAGCAGGATATCCTGGGTACCAGCACCAATATCAATGGCTAAGACTCGTTCTTGATGCGACATAGGCCACGCTCCTTCCTATGTAGAGGTTGTTCATTATCCTGGGGGAAAAACCCTTGTTCTTCCTTGAGATGAATGGACAATGGGGGCTGGCGCGGCGGAGACTTCACAAGGAGGGAAAGAAATGGCAAAGGTGGTCATCGTGGGCGGAGTTGCTGGTGGGGCCACGGCCGCGGCGAGGATGCGGCGGCTCGATGAGGATGCGGAAATAGTCTTGCTGGAGCGTGGGGAGTACGTATCCTTTGCTAACTGTGGTCTGCCCTACCATATTGGCGGGGTGATTCCAGATCGGGAATCCTTATTAGTCCAGACGGCCGCAGGGATGAGGACTCGCTACCGCATCGATGTGCGGACGGGCCATGAGGTCTTGCGCATCCATCGCCCGGAAAAAGAGGTCGAGGTCCTAGAACGCGAAACGGGCAAAGTCTACAGGGAGGGATACGACTACTTAGTCCTATCTCCTGGAGCCGAACCGATCCGGCCAGACTTGCCCGGCATTGACGCCGAAGGGATCTTCATTTTGCGCACCATGGAGCATATGGACAGCATTATTGACTTCATGAAAACCAACGAGCCGCGGCGGGCGGTAGTAGTAGGCGCGGGGTTTATCGGCTTGGAAATGGCCGAGAACCTGCACGCATTAGGTCTGCAGGTCGATATTGTGGAAATGGCTCCCCAAGTCTTCATCCAACTGGATGAGGAAATGGCTGCCCTCGTCCATGCCCGACTGCGGAAAGCCGGCGTTGGCCTCCACCTGGGCCGCGCGGTGAAGGGCTTTCGGGAGAGGGAAGGTGGGTTGGAAGTCCAACTCGTCGACGGGAGCGCCCTGCAGACGGACATGGTCATCCTCGCCGTTGGCGTTCGGCCTGATACCCGCTTAGCCGAGGAGTGCGGCTTGCTCGTTGGGGGGGCGGGGATCCTAGTGAACGATTACCTGCAAACCTCTGATCCGTCCATTTATGCTTTAGGTGATGCCATCGAGATCCGCGACCCGATTCTTAACAGGAGCGTGCCCATCCCCCTTGCCGGCCCCGCCAACAAGCAGGGGCGGATCGTGGCCAACAACATTAGTGGACGGCGGGAAAGGTACAGCGGCAGCGTGGGGACGGCCATCGTGCAAGTATTCGGCCTGCACGTGGGGGTGGCCGGAGCCAATCGGCGGTCCCTCGAGGAAGCGAACATCGACTTCTCCTCGGTGGTCATCCATCCCCTGTCCCATGCAGGCTACTACCCGGGTGCCAAACCCTTGTCCATCAAAGTACATTTCACCCGGGGCGGCAGAATCCTAGGCGCTCAAGTTGTGGGCGAGCAGGGGGTTGACAAACGGATCGATGTGCTGGCGACGGCCATCAAAGTCGGTCTTACGGTCTATGATCTACAGGGACTTGAGCTTGCCTATGCACCGCCCTTTTCCTCGGCCAAAGACCCTGTCAACATGGTGGGTTTTGTGGCGGGCAATGTGTGCAACGGCGATGTGTACGTAGTCAACTGGGACGAGATCGGGGAGCGGTTTGTGCTCGATGTAAGGGAGCCTTCGGAATATGCCAAGGGGCACATCCCCGGAGCGGTCAACATCCCCCTCGGGCAGCTCCGGGAGCGATTGGGGGAACTGCCCAGGGACAGGGAGATGGTTGTCTACTGCCGCGTCGGTATGCGCTCATACATCGCCACCCGCATTTTGATGCAGCGGGGTTTTAAGTCTGTCTTCAACCTGAGTGGAGGCTACAGAACCTATAGGGCCGTCATGGCCGACAAATAGCAAGGCGCGGCCAAAGGCCGCGTCTTAACCCATGGGCGTAAAGGAACAGTAGCCAATCCGGTCGCATTCTTCTCTTATCCGCTCCCATTCAGCTTTCGAGGTGATCGTCCGCCAAGCCGCCGGGTACAAGATTGAATCTTCTTTGAAAATGTGGTCCCGTAGGTTAAAGACAATAAACGCGGCAAGGCCGGCCAATTCCTTCCGGAATTCCTGAAGGTCCATCTGTTTGCTGAGCAGCTCCTGGAGGCGGGCTTTCCGGGCCTTGAGCATGTCATGCTCCAGCCTCATTATCCGTGGGGGCCCGGTGATTCCCAGCTCCTCCATCGCGGGGAAGAGAACGTCTTCCTCCCGCTGGTGGTGCTTATTGCCATCAATAAGGTTGTCCGCAATGGCCCTTAGAAGCTCCAAATCCTGGGGTGCGGGCTCGCTGGCTTGAATGCGGGCATTCACATCTTCGAGTTCAGCTAAGAAACCAAGGAGCTTCTCATGCTCAAGCATTAGCGTACGCAAGGGATGGGCAGGGGGGAGCTGGGCCCGGAAATCCTGAATCTGGTCTCCCAAGACTTCCAGGTGGATGGCGCAAAGGTGTCGCAGCTCCTCCGGACGAGTTCCCTCGTCAACTAGCTGTTGTTCGGCTAACGACAGCTCAAGGGGATCGACTTCGGTGACAAGCTTCTGAGCTGCTTCTTTGGCTCCGAGGTCATCTGGATCACTCAATCGGCGCAGAACGTCCACTAAGACTTCTCTTTGACTCATCATAACAACCTCCCGTCACTGGCTTAACGCAATTAAAGATTAACAGGATTAAGAATCATAGGCAAGGGCGAACTAGGCCTTTGTAGCGCCTTTAGGGCCCGCGATCAACAATTAGCTTGACAGGAAAGGTTAATAGCGTTAAATTTTAAAGGGAGAGGGGATGTGATCCTGGTGGATAAGGAAAGCTTTCTGCGGTGTCTGAAGCTATTTTGCCGCAAAGTGGACAGATCCGTCTTGCAGCCAGCTGCAGAGGCCGCTTCCGAGTGGGGATTGCCGGAGGCCCAATTAGCCGCGCTGCGTTTCGTCCACCGCAATCGCGGCTGCTTGCTGGGGGAGGTGGCCTCGGCCCTGGGCATCAGTGCACCAGCAGCCACGCGTCTTATTGATCGCCTCGAAGAGAAGGGCTTGGTAATCAGGGGCTTGAAAAAGGGAGATAGGCGAGCATTTAGTCTGACGCTCAGCCCCAAAGGGGAGCAGGCAGCCGTCTCCATCGAGGCCATCGAAGGGCAGGCTGTGGAACGGCTCCTTCGTTCCCTCAGCGAGGAAGAGCGCGAGCTGGTGGGGCGGGCAATGGAGCTGGTGATCGCAGCTGACGGAGCGCTCCCGGAAAGCCTTTGTCTTCACTGTGGTGATGCCCACAATGCGGGGTGCATCATCGAGCGGCTGACTGAGTAGGTCGGGGCCCGGTAATGGAGCAGCCAAACACCTTCCGTGAAGCGGGAGGGGGGGAGGGAGTAGGTTGTTGGGTTGCCTGATCCCACCCGTCCCGGTTCAGCTTTGGGGCCGGCTATGGCCCTGAAGCCGGCAAGGATGGAGCTTGATTAAGGTCGGCTGCGTGGGCGAGGCATGGCAACGTGCCTCGCCCATGAGTCTTTCCCGATGTGGTAGTCTTCATGGGTGATGAAAGATTGGCATGGGACTTGGTCCGGGTAGATTCTTGGAACGAAAGGGATTCGTGGACGAATGATGAATAAATGGACAAGGAGAACTGGAGGGGGAATGAAGGATGCTCAAGTTGGTGCTGCCTACGGGCAGCCTTGAAAAGCCAACGCTGGAAATGTTCGAAGCTGCCGATCTGCCTGTAACCTGCTTGAACAGTCGTTCGTACCGGGGGGAAATCGATGATCCCCGGATCAGTTCCGTTTGCTTTATGCGGCCGCAGGAGATTCCTGTCTACGTGGCAGAGGGGCTCTTCGATATTGGTATTTGCGGACTCGATTGGGTCATGGAGCGACAGTGCCTGGAGCGGGTAGTGCAGATGGCAGCGCTCCCCTATAGCCGAAGTACCAACAAGGCGGTCAAGATTGTGGTGGCCGTCCATCAGGATTCGGGAATTGATACGCCCCAGCAGATTCCCCCTGGAAGCAAAATCACGACGGAATACGTTCACTTAGCCACTGAGTATTTTCGCCGGCTCGGAATTCCCGTCCGGGTAGAGTTTTCCTTCGGCACTACCGAGGCCAAAGTCCCCGAAATGGCCGATGTGGCCGTTGAGCTTACCGAGAGGGGGACAACCCTTCGGGCCAATGGCCTGAAGATCATCGATGTGATCGCAGAATCCCAGACGGTGCTGATCACGAACCCGGAAAGCTATGCCGATGAAGAGACTCGGACGGAGATGGAGGCCATTAAGACGTTGTTGTTGGGGGCGGTTGAGGCCAGGGGCAAGGTGTTGCTCAAATTGAATGTTGCCGAGGACTCCCTGGAAGAGGTCTTGCGGATCATGCCGGCGCTAAAAGCGCCGACGGTCTCCCAATTGTGCTCAACCGACAGCTGTTACTTTGCCGTCGAATCAGTCGTGGCCAAACAAGGGATTAACGTGCTCATCCCCCAACTGTTAGATGCCGGTGCGGAAGACATCTTAGTGCTGCCCATCACCAAAATTATCCGGTAGGGCATAGCATTTGTTTCCAGGGGAATGCTATTCTTCTCCGAGAAGGACTGTAAGGAAGGGGGCCTGCGACTTGAAATTGATCTATCAAGGCAAGACAAAGAATATTTACGATGCCGGGGATGGTTTGGCCGTCCTTTATTTCAAAGACGATGTCACCGGAACAGAAGAAGGGATTGACCCCGGGGCTAATCAGGTCATCGGCCAGCTAGAGGGCAAAGGCATTGCAGCTCTGCGCACCTCCCGGTACTTTTTTGACTTGTTCACCCGGAAGGGATTGCCCAACCACTACGTCTCCTGTGATGAGGCCGAAAGGACGATGACTGTTCGGAAGGCCCAGTGGCTGGGGCTGGAGTTCATCTGTCGCTATAAAGCCGTTGGGAGTTTTGTCCGCCGGTACGGCAAATGGATCGAGGAAGGGAAACCCTTAGCGGGACTGGTGGAAATAACGGTGAAGGATGATGAGCGGGGCGATCCATTAATCAACGATGAAGGCATCGTCGCCTTGGGGATCTTATCGGCCGAGCAAGTCGCGGAGGCAAAAAACATCGTTCGCCAGGCGGCAGGACTAGTCAAGGAAGAACTAGCCCGACTGGGCCTGGAACTGCTTGACCTGAAATTCGAACTCGGCTTGGTCGATGGTCAGCTCATGATCATCGATGATGTTTCCGGGGACAACATGAGGGTGCAAAGGGACGGGAACCCAGTGGATTCACTGGAGCTCAGCCGGCTAATCTGTTCGTGACAGGATGATTGCAAACAAGCCCTTGGCCGTTGTGGCCAAGGGCTTGTTGTTAATCATGATTACCTTCGCATCTTTTGAAAGCACTCTTCGCAGTAAACGGGGCGATCCTGGCTGGGTCGGAAGGGCACTTGCGCCGACTGCCCACAACCAGCACAAATAATGTCATAGCGCTCGCGGGACCGGCCTGCGTTGCCCCTGTTTTGCCTTCTCGCCGCTCGACAAGCGGGGCAGCGGAGGGGTTCGTTTTGAAACCCTTTAGTGGCATAGAATTCTTGTTCCCCGGCGCTAAAAACGAACTCTTGCTTACAATCACGACAGACCAAGGTTTTGTCTTGATACATGGGGATTGGCCTCCTTCTGAAGCCGAGTGATTTTCGTCCTCTTCCTGGCCGGCTTAGAGGGAGACATTAAGGGTGACCCCGATTCTAGGCCCCAGTCAAGGCGATGGCTAATTATATCATTTTGCAGGTGGAAAGCGCAAGGGAGATCGTGATAATTGCCGGACAAGTTGTTAGAAGACAGCAAATACCTCCATAGCAAGGGTAGGCACAGACAGGAAGAGAGATGACCCGGCCCATGAACATCCCGTTAGCTGCGGGAATAGAAGGAAGGAACTGAATGGAGAAAGAAGGCAGGCTTGATGTTCCATTGATCACAGGAGGTGGATCGATGAACGGTGCGAAGTGGTTGGTACAGTCCCTGATCCAAAGGGGTGTGGAGTATATTTTCGTCCTGTGCGGCAATGGCCTGCAGCCTTTTCTCGAAGCATGCCATGGTTCCGGGCTTAATGTGATCGATGTTCGCAACGAGCAAGCAGCCTCCTACATGGCGGATTTGTGGGGACGGATGACGGGGCGGCTGGGGGTAGTTGCTGTCAGCAGCGGTCCAGGTCACACCAATGCCCTGACGGGCTTGGCCAATGCTGCTTGGGACGGGGGGCCAATGCTCCTTCTCAGCGGCTGCAGCGATTGGTCGACTAAAGGACTCGATCACTTTCAGGAGTTGGACCAAGTCGGCATGGTTGAGCCCATCTGCAAGTATGCCAGTTTGGTAGATCGGGTCGAACACCTAGAGCGCAAATTCAACGCGGCCGTCTTCCATGCCACCGCCCCTCGTCCAGGCCCGGTCCACTTGACCATTCCCATGGACGTTCTCCTGGCTGAGTGCAAGGCGCCGGTTATGAGCGCTCCGCCGGCCCGGGTGGGACAGGGACCCGCTCCTAACCTTTCGATTGCCCGTCAAGTGGCGGCTAAGCTCCATGGGGCGGCAAGCCCGCTTATCGTTGCCGGAAGCGGGCTTTTTTACGCAGGAGCCGGCGGCTTGCTCCAGGAACTTGCGCAGCTGACCGGCATCCCCGTCTTGTCCCAGATGTGGGACCGGGGCGATTTCTCCCGGACTTTCCCCGAGTATGTTGGTGTCGCTAGTGCTGAAGTCAATGGGGCCATGTCCCTCTTCAATGAAGCCGACGTGGTATTGACGGTGGGAGCGCGGGTTGACTATCGCTTGGGCTACGGGCAGCCCCCGGTTTGTCGGGAGGGGATCGAGTTCATTCGGATCGATGCCGACCCCGCCGAGGTCGGCCGCGGCGTTAGGCCTGTCCTGGGGATGGCTGCCGATCCCTACTTGGCCTTGCACGCGATCATCAGCTGTGCGCGGGAGTTGGACTGGCAGCACCAAGATTGGCTTGCTCGGGTGCGGTCGGCCCGGGAAGAATTCCTCCAGCGCTGGCAGGACTTCGGCTGGGAAGATGGGAGCCCCCTGCCTGCTATCCGCCTTTGCCGGGAGATTAAGGCCATCCTCGATGAACAAGATCCCGTCTTCCTATTGGATGGCGGAAACATCGGCCGGTGGGCCCATATGATCCTTTTCGATCGCCATCCTGCCCACTGGTTGACTTGTGGCGCCAGTGGAGTAGTTGGATGGGGGCTCCCGGGGGCGATCGCCGCTAAGCTCGCCCACCCTGAACGGCCGGTGCTGCTCCTAAGCGGCGATGGCTCCGCTGGCTTTACGGTGACCGAAATCGAGACGGCTTTACGTTTCCACACCCCTTATGTGGGCGTCATCGCCGATGACTCCGCATGGGGGATTGTGGTTGACGGTCAGCGGGAGGATAAGCGGATCGCGTCGGAGCTTGGCAAGGTGCGGTTCGATCTGGTAGCGGAGGCCCTCGGGGCGAGGGGGATGTACATGGATGAGCCGGATCAGCTAAGGCCAGCCATCGAAGAGGCTTTGGCGATGGATACGGTCACCATCATTCAAGTACCGGTGCAACAAGGCGGGATTGGGAGGATGGCCAGGTCGCTTGGGGACTAACTGAGAGGAGCGTCCCGTCGGTTGGGCAGGATCGATTTTTCTCCTTGCCGAAATCCTTAAGGGGGGGGTGCAATCAGTGGAACTTGACGATTTAGATAAGGCGATCATTGCCATTTTGCGGGAGGATGGGAAGACTCCGTACACGACTGTTGCGGCCAAGGTGGGGGTGGCGGAGGCGACAGTGCGAAAAAGGGTCAATCGGCTTCTCGAAGCGGGAGTGCTCCGCATCACTGCTGCGGTCAACCCGGAGAAGATCGGTTTGACGACCCAGGCCATCGTCGGCGTCAAAGTCGAGGGCGAAGATGTGGAATCCATCATTGAACGACTAGATGCCATGGACAATGTGCGCTACATAGGCGTGTGCACAGGGGACTACGACTTGATGCTCCATGTAGCCATGCCCTCAAGTGAAGAGCTGTTTCACTTCTTGACCAGGACTTTGCGCGAAATCCCGGGGGTCGGCCAGTCCCACACCTCGTTAATTATGAAAGTCTTCAAGGAAGCTTGGTGAGCCGTTCGATTGTGCTAGGGCCAGATAGTAGCTCGCCTGGTCTTGAGGTGCAACTCCCGCATAAGGCACATCGAGGGCCTTCGCCAGGAAGGGATCGACACAGCACAGATCTTCCACGTCCAAATGGCGAGTTGCCTTCTTCCCGAGGGCGTACATGACCGAGGTCATCTCATGGAGAGAAACCTGGAGGTAATTGACCAAGGACTGGCAGCCTTCCTCCACATCGAACTTGTCTTTCGCTTTGCCCGTTGCCAAAACCAATTGGGTGGATGGTTCGTAAGGTGCTACTTTCGTCAGCTGGCGAGCAACTAGAGCCAACACGGCCGCCGTCCCGATGTAGACTGCATCGGCTCCCAGGGCGAGGGCCTTGAGGAACTGTCCTGGGGTGATCAATCCCCCTGATGCCAACAAGGATACTTGTCCTTTCACACCTTCCCGGACCAGAAACCTCCGGGCGCGGGCGATGGCGAAAATGGTGGGCAGCCCTAAATCATCTTCCGCGGTGGGTGAAGCGCCGTGGGTGCCCGCCTCAGCTCCGTCGACGGTGATGAAGTCCACTTGGGCCTCCAGTCCGATGGCCATTTCCCGCTCGAGGAAGTAGGAAGCTGCGATCTTCATCCCGATCGGCACACCTGTCTCTTCCCGCAGCCGTTTGACCGTCTCGGTCAGGTCCCGCTGGCTGCTGATGTCCGGGAAGCGAGAGCCCAAAGTTGCATCCTGCCCCTTCTGTAAACCAAACACTGTCCGCATCTGGGAGTCGATGAACTTAGCCTGGGTGCGTTGGGGTGACGCGCCTTGGGCTCCTTGCCCGAACTGGATTTCAATGGCGTCGAGCTGGCGGTACTTATCGGGTGTATTGAGATAGCCGCCCCGGTTGTACTGTCCGATGAGTTTGTCGGCAAATCTCCTCTCTGCCGGCAGCAAACCCGCCTCGCCAGTATTGGTGGCTGTGCCCATTATGGTGGCCGCCTTAGCCAGGGCGATCTTGGCCTTGTCGCTGAGGGCGCTCCCATAGGACATGCCCGCAATGCAAATGGGTATTTGGAGCTGTAGGGGTTTTTCGGACCTGGGGCCGATGACGACGGATGGATCAATGGTTTCTCTCTCATCGATGGGCAGGCGGAACAGATGCACGGGACTGAGCAGCAGCTTCTCCCAGGGGGAGAGGCGGATGGGACTTCCGAAAGGACGTTCCAAGCTTTCGCCTTGAGCAGCTCGCATCAACAGTTCCAGGCCATGAAAGAAGGACGTCTTCTGCATTGTGGACAGAAGCAGGAGCAAGTTGTCCGTATACTTGTCCCGAGTGATCCTTTCGAGCGCCTCATCACTTGGCTTGTCGGCGATTGCCCGTATGATGCTTCCCAGCAGTCGCTGAATCATCTAACCACCCCCGGTCTCGCTCTTACACTTCCCAACGGAGCAAATGGGTATGCGTGATACCAGGACTGGGGGTCGGTAGGCATAGTTGTGGGCGCTGCGGGTTGTGGACCTGACTTTAGGGCGTGGGGCTATGATCGGCCGATTGGGCAGCCAGTCGAAGGATTTGCCTTAGCATGCTCAGCGACAAACAAAACAGGGGAGAGAAGTCTCTCCCCTTACCGGTCGTTCCTCAACTTCTTAGCCGATGACGCTCACATTGGAGGCCTGGGGCCCCTTCTGCCCTTCGGTCACCTCAAAGGTAACCTCTTGGCCTTCTTCAAGGGTCCGGAATCCATCACCAACGATGGCGGAATAATGGACAAAAACGTCCCCCAGCCCGCCTTCGCGCTGGATAAACCCGTAACCCTTTTCCGCGTTGAACCATTTGACAATGCCTTGCTCCAAAGAAAAATCTCCTCCTTTGCCGGTTCCGAACCGGGATAAAACCACTATATCACAAAGATTTTTGCCTGTCTAGATAAATTTTGCAACGAAGGCCGCCTCCAACGGAAAAGGAGTCCCGTCCTTGAACGTGGAAGCTTCTTCTCCAAACGGCGCGGAGGAGAGCAGCAGATGCTAGCGATATTGGTGGCCAGTGGGTTTTTCATCCTAGGGATGCTGGGGGTGTTGTTGCCTGTCTTGCCAGGTGCTCCCTTGATTTGGGCCGGCATTTTCTTCTTTGGTCTCATGACTGATTTTGCGGAATTTGGATGGCCCTTTCTCTTGGCCCAAGGGGGACTGGCAATATTGGCTTCCCTGATGGATTGGCTTGGGACTAGACATGAACTCAAAGTTGGGGGAAGCACTCCTAGGGCTAGCTGGGCGGCAGCCTTGGGGATCCTCATTGGTCCATTCGTCTTCGGTCCCATCGGGTTCTTTTTGGGACCGGTGGTTGGGGTGATCGGTGCTGAACTGCTGGCCGGGACTCCCATGGGACGGGCGGTGCCTATGGGATGGCGGGCCCTAGTTGGCATGCTGAAAGGCGCCCTGCTGAAAGTCCTGGTCCAAGTTGTCATGATTGCCTGGTTTTTCCTGGAGATACTCTAGCCGAAGGTGATGGTGATGGAGTCGCCTTGGTCGATGGGGGTGGTGAATCCTCCCGCCTGGCCGTTGACCTTGATTTTCAAGGAGCCGCCCTTCTTGGGAGGATCGAAGGAGACGAAACGAAAAATGTCGTTGACGATGAAAGGACGCGGCTCTAGCACTTCTAGGCGGTCATGGGCCTGAAGCTCCCTGTCTTGATGGATCGACTCGCCGTTGACCCGCAGTCTGGTGAGGGCGGGGTTAGTCAGGGTGACTGCCTGTCCGTTAAAGTCTACAGTAATGCTCACATCGGCAAGACCAAGCCTAGCGGCGACCATGGACAAGGTTGGCTTATCTGACCTGGGCCGGATGGAAATCTCATCGCCGCTGGCCAAAGTGGTTGCCGGGACGGCTCGGCGACCGTTGACGAACACTTCGGGCTCCGCCTGCCAATAATGCTCCACATCATCGATGGTGTAGGGAAAAGTGGCCACTGCCTCGTAGCCTAACTCCATGAGCAGGTCGGCCACAGTCTTGATCATCCCTTGCGTTGTCACTTGGTCGCCATCCTGAAGGCGGTGATCTGGGCCTACCACTTCGCCGTTGACTAGGGCTTGAGGCGCAAACTCCCGTCTTTCTCCGTTGATCGTAAAGCACTTCCTAGCCCCATCATCCTTTACTAAGTCTTTGACGAGGACCGTAGGGGCCGAACCTGCGCGGGCAGGTCCGATGGTGATTTCATCGTGGGGATGGATCTGCGTATGGAGATCGGCTGGCTGACCATTGACCTGAATAGGTGCGGGCTCGCCCAGGGTTCCCGGCACGACGACGGGATGGCCGTTGACTTCGATGGCAAGGCTTGGCCCGGGCAGACCGAAGAGCTGCTTGGGTGAGAAGCCGGCGGCCAACAGAATATCCCTGACGGTGCGGCGGGCAAGTTGCAGCAGTTGATGGCTGGTGCCGTTGATGCGAACGGGCACCGCTTGCAAGGCCTGGTTTTGCAAGGCGGCCATGGCGATGCCGATGGGAGTTATGGTCATCGGCCCGGTGAACTCGGGGCACCCTTTGACATGGGGGATGCTGTCTCGATCCCGGATGCCGATCCTATTGGCTGGCAGCTCCAGATGGCGGCTCAGGGCGTCGATGAGGGCCGTTGTCAGACTGCCGCCGCCGATGCAAAGGACCGCTTGGGGACGCCCTCCGTTGAGCTGGAGGATGACTTGGGCGATGGCCGCAGCCAGCTTGTCTACCGCTGGGGCCGCCGCTTCCTGAACTTGCTCGGGCAAGAGCTCCAGCTCATTTCCCACTACGTCTTGGCAGTTGATGGGACCTGCTTCCAATTGGCGCTTGACCCTTTCGGCAACGGAGAAATCCAAGAGGAAGGCGTCGGCGATGGCCCCTGTGACCTCATCGCCGGCTACGGGAACCATGCCGAAGCCAAGGACCTTGCTCTCGCGGGTGACTGCGATGTCCGATGTTCCCGCGCCAATATCCACCAGGGCCAGGTTCAGCCGTCTCATCGATGGAGGTACAATGACGTTGATAGCCGCATTTGGCTCTAGGGTGATGGATGCCATTTGCAGACCGGCTAGTCCCAAGGCGCTCCGCAATGAATCCACGACGATCCTGGGGAGGAGGGTGGCGATGACATCGATCTGGGCCCGTCGCCCTCGCTGGCCGATGAGACTGGCCAATCGCTGCCCATCGAGCCGGGATTCTCGCACGTGGTAGCCAACGCACAGGTAAGATTCCCGCTGGGCGTCCTGAGCCAATTGGCGGACCGCCGCATCGACGGCCTCGAGCTCCAGAGCAGTGACTAGTTCCCTGGTGATCGGTTCGCTGAGCAGCAAGGAACGTTGGACGCCGCCATCGGCCGTGACTAGGGATCGTCCCGCAGCAGCTACGGCCACCTGGGTCAGCTCCTTGCCGGTGGCGGCCGTCAGGCGGTCCCGAACGATGGCGATGGTCTTGGCTACTTGGGTCACATCGTGGATTTGCCCGTCGACCATTGCCCCAGGCGCCTGCTCTTCAACGGCCGCGGCCTGGATCTGGCAGCTGTCGCCTCGCTGCTCCACTAGGATGCCGGCGATTTTCCTGGTGCCAATGTCGAGGGCGAAGACTTCCCGGGGAGCATCCATCGCGAATACCTCCTAGTTACAACGATACCATCAAAGGCAAAGTTTGCCAATACCTTGGAGCCGATTGCCCCGTTGGGCAGGAGTTGCCCGGCATGGGTGGAATAAGTAAGCGGAATACAGAAAGGGGCTTTGCAGCATGATTCAGAGCAGTTATTCCCGTCGGCAGGCCGATGCGGCCTTGCTTTTTGTTTCCGCCATCTGGGGGACTACCTTTGTGGCCGTCAAAGAAGCCCTAGCGGACCTGGCGCCGTACAATTTCTTGGCCATCCGCTTCACATTGGCCCTGGTCGTCTTGGCTGTACCGGCGCTTTTCCGGGGACGAAAGCCGCAGGCAGCTTGTCTGTGGAGGGGAGTTGGACTGGGCACTGTGTTGTTTGCCGGCTACGCTCTTCAGACTGTGGGCCTTAAGTACACGACAGCTTCGAACGCTGCCTTCATCACGGGGCTGTCCGTTGTCTTGGTGCCTTTGCTGGCCGCGGTGGGGCTGCGCTCCCTGCCGTCGCCCGAGGCCATTGGGGGGGCCCTCCTGGCTGCTGTTGGGCTCGGCTGTTTGACTATCGGTGATGGTTTTGCCCTTAACGTGGGAGATTTGTTGGTCCTTGGCTGTGCCTTCGCCTTTGCCGGTCAGATCGTCCTCATGGGCAAGTACGCGACCCGATCGTCCACTTACGAACTTGTGGTTGGCCAGATGTTGGCGGTGGCCCTTTGGTCTTGGGTCTTCACCTTGATTTGGGAAGAGCCCACTTTCCAGGCAACGCCCAGGACATGGATGGCCATGGCCATCACCGGCATCCTCGCCAGCGCGGTTGCCTTTTTGATTCAAGCCGCCATGCAGCGGTTCACCAGTCCTACCCGCACGGGAATCATCTTCGCGACTGAACCGGTGTTTGCCGCTTTGTTTGCCTATTTTTGGCTCCACGAGTCTTTGTCCCTTAGGCAACTGGTCGGATGCATCCTGATCCTGTCGGGGATGCTCTTCACCGAACTTCGGGGTCGGGGGGAAGACGAAACAAGGCCGGTAGCGGCCTTGCCGTCAAAGGATCTTGCTTAGGAAAGCTTTGGTGCGATCGTGGGAAGGACAGTTGAACATGATCTCAGGGGGAGCCTGCTCTACGATGAGGCCATCATCCATGAACAACACTACGTCGCCAACTTCCCGGGCAAAGCCCATCTCATGGGTGACCACGACCATCGTCATCCCCTCTTCGGCCAAGGCCTTCATCACTTCCAAGACCTCGCCGATCATTTCCGGATCGAGGGCCGATGTTGGCTCATCAAATAGCATCGCCTTCGGGCGCATGGCCAATGCCCGGGCGATGGCCACCCGTTGTTGTTGTCCGCCAGAGAGTTGATCGGGGTAAGAATCGGCCTTGTCACCCAGTCCCACTTTGACGAGCAAGTCTAAAGCTCGTTCCCGAGCCTCTTCCTTCGATAGGTGCAGTACCCGCAGCGGTGCGAAGGCCACATTCTCCAGCGCGGTCATATGGGGGAAGAGGTTGAATCGCTGGAAAACCATGCCGACGTTCTCCCGGACCTTGCGGATATCTGTCTTCGGATCGGTGATGTTGACGCCATCGACGTAAATGGTGCCGCCGGTGGGTTTTTCGAGGAGGTTCAGGCAGCGCAGGAAGGTGCTCTTGCCAGACCCGCTAGGGCCGATGATGACCACTACTTGTCCCTTAGCGATGCTGCAAGTGATGCCTTTGAGAACGTGCAGGCTGCCGAAATGTTTATGTAGATCGTGGATCTCAAACATCGATGTTCAACTTCCTTTCCATATAGGCCACCAGGCGGGAGATGGCGATGGTCATGATCAGATACATAAAAGCAACCCCAAGCCAGATTTCAAAGGGACGATAGGTCCTGGTAATAACGATGTTCGCTCGGCGGACCAATTCTTCCAGAGCGATGACCGAAACTAGGGATGAATCCTTAAGCATAGCGATGAATTCATTGCCTAGGGGTGGAATAATCCGTTTGAACGCTTGGGGCAAGATGACGTATCGCATCACCTGGGCGTTGCTGCAGCCTAGAGATAAGGCCGCTTCCGTCTGTCCGGGATCAACCGATTGGATGCCGGCGCGGACGATTTCGGCAACATAAGCGCCACTATTTAGACTCAACGCCAAAAAGGCTGCCGTCAGCCGAGGCATCGGGAAGGACAACAGCTGAGGTAAGCCCATGTAGACCAGGAAAATCTGGACCAGCAAGGGAGTGCCGCGAATGAAGTCGATGTAGATTGCAGCCAGGGTGCGCAAAGGCCTGTACTGGCAAATGCGGGCCATGCCCAGTAGGGTGCCGATTATGAAGCCCGCGCCAACTGAAGTAGTCGTGAGTCTGATGGTCATCTGGGCGCCTTCCCATAGATAGGGCAGTGACCGAAAAAGGATGTCCCAACGAAAAGTCAATACCTTACCTCCCTAATCTAAGCATTGACATTAAAATGTGCGCAACATGCGCTGAGTGAGCATGTTGCGCACACAACCGTATAGGCCGTTACCTAGTTATTCCGAAAACCACTTGTCGAAGATCTGCTGGTAGGTGCCATCCGCCTTGATCTGAGCCAAGGCCGCGTTTACCTTTGCTAGCAGCTCCGTGTTGCCCTTTCTGATGGCGATGCCATACTGCTCTTCGGTAAACGGCTCACCAACGATGGTGACCAGGTCCGGGTTCTGGGCAGCAAAATCGACGACGGTGGCATTGTCCCCAACGACCGCATCGGCCGCGCCGTTCAACAGTTCCTGGAAAGCCTCCGGCATGAGATTGAAGCGCGAAACCTCGATGCCCTCCACTTCGCTGACGGCCAAGTCGCCGGTAGTGCCGATTTGGACCGCGACCTTCTTGCCGATCAAGTCGTCTCTGCCTTGGATGTCGGTCCGGTTCTTCTTGACCAGGATGGACTGGCCGGCGTCGAAGTAAGGATCGCTGAAGTCAACGCTCTCGGCCCGCTCCGGCGTGATAGTCATGGCGGAGATAATAACATCGTAGTCGCCATTGATCAGTCCAGGAATGATGCCGTCCCAGGCTGTGTTGATCAGCACTACCTCCACTCCCATGGCCGCACCGACGGCCCTGATCAGATCCATGTCAAAACCTTGGAACTCACCCTGCTCGTCGATGAACTCAAAGGGCTTATAGGCGGCATCGGTTCCGACGGTCAAGGTTTGGGCGTTGGCCCCGACGATGCAAGAAGCAAGCAAGGTCGAGGCAATCATGATCACAACCAACAGTCTTTTCATTTTAAGTATACCCCCTCATTAATCATGCAAGTCCGTGCATGTTCGCTGCTACCAATTCAACAGACCGGGAGAAAAATCCTCCACTGCGAGGGCTGCTTTTCGTCAAGAATTAACGAACATCCAGGAATAGCTTTATTCGAGGGGGAAAGGGAATATCAGGGCATATCCCGAAGATTTAGGGCGACGATTAATTCACACTTGTGTGGACCGTATTTTTATTAAAGGAGGTATACACGGTGAGCAAGATGAACTCGTGGCAGGCAATCGTGAATGCCCTGCGGGATGAGGGTGTGAAGTACATCTTTGGCATGCCCGGCAATCCCCGATTATTGTACGATGCCCTCTATGACTGCCGGGAGATCAATGTCGTTCATGCCCGGGAGCAAAGCTCCGGCGTTTTCATGGCGATGGGCTACGCCCGGGCTGCCCTCGACTTGGGCGTCTGCTTCGGGAGCAATGGACCGGGGATGACCAATATGGTCTCCGGCTTGTTGGAAGCTCAAGCCGCCTCGGTGCCTCTCTTGGCCATCTCTGCCGCGGTGGGAACGAAGGTCGAAGGCTTGCCCGCCTTTCAGGAGGCGGACCAAGTTGGCATTGCGCGGCCGGTGACCAAGTGGGCCTTCCGCATCCCGGCCCCTGAGCGCGTACCTTGGGCCGTCAAACGGGCCATCGATATCGCCAGAAGTGGCTGTCCCGGCCCGGTTTATCTGGAAATCCCGGTCGATCTTAGCTTGCAAGAAGTGGATATGCCTCCTTATGTGCCAAGTCTCTGTCCGCTGCCGCCCCGCGCTGCTGCTGAAGCTATGGAGCAAATGGTGACGATGCTCGAGGAGGCAAGCCGTCCGGTCGTCATTTGCGGTGGCGGTGCGGTATGGTCGGGCGCATTTGCTGAAGTTGAGAAGCTGGCCGATTGGGGGCTGCCCGTGCTGACCACCGCCACCGGCCGGGGGATAATCGATGAGGATCACCCGCGAGCTTTGGGACTAACCGGCCTTTACTTGACCCGCGTCGGTAAAGAAGTCTATTTCGATGCCGACCTGGTCCTGATCCTAGGCAGCCGGAACGATCAGTTCGAAACCGGCGAGTGGAAGTATTTCCCCGAAGGAGCTAAGCTGGTGCAAGTGGACATCGATCCGACTGCCCTTGGTCGGAACTGGGTGCCCGACTTGGGCGTTGTCGGGGATGTAAGGCTCGTCCTCAGGGATCTGCTCGCGGCGTTGGAGGAAAGGGGTGCGCACGGACGCTGGCAGGAGCGGGGGGAGGCCATCAAGGAGGAGAAGGCGCGCTACCTGGAAGAGTTGGCCGCTGAATGCCAGGACGATGGCGTGCCCCTAAAATCGAAACGAATTGTCTGGGAGCTGGGGAGAGTCTTCGGACGGAACACGATTCTGGTCAATGAAAACGGATCGCAGGATCTATGGTCCTACTATTCCCCCTATTTCCGCACAGCCCAAAATGGTTGTGTGGCGCCGGGGGCCCAGACTTGCATGGGGACGGGAGTGGCGGGCGCCATTGGGGTGAAGCTCGCCCGCCCAGATCAGAATGTTGTGTGCGTAACCGGTGATGGAGCCTTCCAGATGTACATGCGGGAGCTGCCCACGGCCGCGCAGCACAACGCTCCCGTTACTTGGGTCGTTCTCAATAACAGGTTCCTCGGTTGGATCAAATTCCACCAGCGGGAGATGAACGAACGCTACATCGCCACCGATTTTCGCGTCCAGCCAGATTTTGCCGCGTTGGCCAGGGCTTGTGGCTGCTACGGCGAGAAGGTGGAAGACCCTGGGCAGATCACCCCTGCCCTCGAGAGGGCGCTAAAGGCCAATCAGGAGGGCCAGCCGGCGGTGCTGGACTTCATCGTCGACGGGTGGGATCTAGCTCCCGGCTTCAGAGATTTCTACCGGACCCTTTACGGATACAAGTAAGACGCTGGGCCCGAGGGGAACTCCCTTCGGGCTCCTTAAATGCTCGAATCACCAACTCCAGGCTGCAGTGTTACCGATATCGTCCGGCGGCGGAAAACAATGGGGCGCCGATTTGGCCCTCAGGAAAGGGAGCCTTGGGTTGGTTGCCAAGACCAAGGGGGTTTAGTAAAATGTTGCTAAGCTCCGGGTGGAAGGGGTCTGATGATGAAAAAGCTTGCTAAAGTCATCGCACTGGTCGTGGTGCTAACTTGGGCCGGGGTCGTTCATGGAGAAGGGAGAGCCGTGTGGCTAGACGTGGGGAGCATCCCTCCGGAGCCGACAAAGGTTGAGGCTTTAGTCCGCTCTCTAGCCGAGGCTAATCTCAACATGATCTTTCCCCAGGTCTTCTATCATGGAATGACGATTTATCCTTCCACGGTGGGCACACAAAATCCCAAGTTCCACGGCTGGGATCCGCTGCAGGTATTGGTCGAGGCGGCCAGGTCCCATGGGATGGAAGTCCATCCCTGGCTCGATACTTTGTATGTGGGATACAAGACGCCAGGCCCCATCTTGGAAGAACACCCCCACTGGGCCGCGATGGGAGTAGATGGCGAGAAGGGCCACGGACCCGCGGGAGGGGAGCGGTACTGGTTGACTCCCGCGGAGGCAGAGGTGCGCAGCTTTCTGGAGACCCTCATTGAAGAGCTAGCGATCAATTACGAAATCGCTGGCATCCACCTTGATTACATCCGTTATCCCGAACCCCAAAACGGGGATTTTGGTTATGAATCTGTCGCCCGCAGCAGGTTTCGGGAAGAGACGGGGTTGGACTGCTCAGACCTTTATCCCGAGGGCGACTATGAAGCGTACGGTCAGTGGAACACCTGGCGGGCCCGCCAGGTGACGGAGCTGTTAAGGCGGCTTCGTGCCAAGATTAAGTCGGTAGACTCCCGTCTTTTGGTTTCCGCGGCCGTCTCCCCGACGGGCATGCCGTTTAAGGGCTACCCAGGTCTTTTGCAGCCATGGGCCCAGTGGGCGGAGGAAGGCTTAGTGGACTTCTTGGTCCCGATGGCCTATAGTTCCCGCTTGAATGAAGTCCGGGGCATGATCCGGTGGGTTCGCTCCCAGGCTCCCGAGGTGCCTGTGTATGCCGGGCTGCAGCTGTGGAAGCTGCCTACGCCTGATTATCCCACCCTTCAGATCCAGGCCGCCCGGGGGGAGGGGGCTTCGGGGATTGCCTTGTTTGCCATGGCTTATTTAACGCCCAATCTCCTCAAGGCTCTTGCGGAAGGACCCTTTACTCAAGGAACAGTACCCTCATTAGAGGTGGGCGAGCCTTTAGCTTTGGCTGGGGAGCCCCCCGTCCTCCTGGTGCCGCGGGTTGCGACGCCAGCGGATGAGGGAGGATTTGTCTGGCTCGATGGATTTTCGTTCATCACCGGGGAAGGGCCAGTTGATTGGCCAGTGGAGCTCGGCCTGGCCCACGACGGCAAGCAGCTGTTTGTGGCCTTCCGGTTGGGAGGCGGAGTGCCGCTGGCTACTGTTACCCAGCGGGACGGGCCGGTCTTTTACGATGATGCCGTTGAGATTTTCATCCATCCCCACAAAGAGGCGGGACTCTATTATCATCTGGCGGTCAATGCCCTTGGCACAAGATATGATGCCCATATCCTAGATGGTCCCGGCTGGGACGGGAATTGGCAGGCTGAGGTTAGGTCTACCGCGGATGGTTGGGAGGGCCTGGTGACCATACCCTTCCTTTCCTTGGGAGGCCCCCCTGAGGGGAAAAGGGAGTGGGCCTTTAACGTGGGCATCGGCCGGGAAGGTCGATTTGCCAGCTGGGCTCCCATCCCGGGGATTTTCCATGCACCTGGCTTTTTTGGCACCTTGGCATTCGAATAGACTGCATAAATATGCACCGGGGCGATTGGGCCGCCTGGTGAGAAACCTGAGTAAGAAAAAGTTTTTTGCGGTTGTACCCTCAGATCCATCTATGGTATAATCAGTCCAAATATGCGGCCGTTGGCCAGAATTGGCTTTTTTGAGAGGGGGATGATGAGCCTTGTCACTAGTATTCAGCTCCAGGAGCAACACCCTGGAACAGACCGAATATTCGTATGAGTTGCAGGATGTGGAGGAACCACGCCTGTATCGCCATTTATATCCTTATGATGAAGCGCCGCGCGTGCCTTTCAACCATCGCCATGTACCGATGCGTCCGCCGGAGGAGATTTGGATCACCGACACTACTTTTCGCGATGGACAGCAGGCGAGGGCTCCCTATACTGTCAAACAGATCGTCGATCTGTACAAGTTCCTGAACAAGCTCGGGGGGCCGAAGGGCAAGATCCGCCAGACAGAGTTTTTCCTCTACAGCGAAAGGGACCGGGAAGCGGTGGAGAAATGCCTGGAACTAGGCTACCGGTATCCCGAGATCACTAGCTGGATCCGGGCGAGGAAGGAAGACTTCAAGCTGGTCAAGGAAATGGGCTTGAAAGAGACGGGCATCCTGGCTAGCTGCTCCGACTACCACATTTTCCGCAAGTTGAGGATGACGCGGCGCCAAGCCATGGAACAGTACCTGTCCATCGTCGAGGCGGCTTTGGAGGTTGGCATCGTCCCTCGACTGCACCTGGAGGACATCACCCGGGCAGATTTCTATGGTTTCGTAGTGCCCTTCGCCCATCAGTTGATGAAACTGTCCCAGGAAAGCGGGATTCCTATTAAGATCAGGGCCTGTGATACCATGGGCTTCGGGGTTTCCTACCCTGGTGCAGCCCTGCCCCGCAGCGTGCCCGGGATCATCTACGGGCTTTGGCACCATGCCCGTGTGCCGAACGAATGGCTGGAATGGCACGGTCATAATGACTTTTACAAGGTTGTGACCAATGCGGCCACTGCTTGGCTGTACGGTTCTTCCGCCGTCAGCTGCACCCTCTTGGGCATCGGCGAGCGGACGGGCAACTGCCCCTTAGAGGCGATGGTGTTTGAGTATATCGGGCTGCGGGGGACCGCCGATGGGATGGATACGACGGTGATTACGGAGATCGCCCGCTACTATGAGAAGGAGATCGGTTACAAGATACCGCCCATGACGCCCCTGGTCGGCTCTGCCTTCAATCTGACCCGCTCTGGGATCCATGCTGATGGACTATTGAAGGATGAGGAAATCTATACCATCTTCAATACGGAGAAGATCCTCAAGCTTCGTCCCCGGGTCTCCATCAACCAGCATTCAGGGCTGGCGGGACTGGCCCATTGGGTGAACTCCTATTTCAACATCCCTCAGGATGAACGGATCGATAAACGGGATCCGCGCCTGGTCAAGCTGAAAGAATGGGTCGATGCGCAATATGCAGCGGAGCGGCAAACGGTCATCGGTGAAGATGAGTTGGAGAAGGTAATCAAGGAAGACATCCCCGAGCTTTGGGATGAGCTCATGAGCAAAGGACGGATCGGCTAAGACCGGTGCTCCCCCGGTGATTCATCGGGGGAGTTTTCCTTAGGGGCAGGGTAGGTCCAAACTCGCGTCGAAACGTATGGCCAATGAAAACTGGGAGGGGGAATAAGAGTGAATAAGGCAGATTACGGCAATAAGGCGGTTGAGTACTTTGACAGCGGCTACAATTGCGCCGAATCGGTCTTTAAAGCCCTGTGCGAGGCAATGGGCAAGGAGGCTAATCCCAGTGTGGTCTCGGGGTTTGGCGGCGGTGTGGGCCGGTCCGATTCCATCTGCGGCGCCCTTTCGGGGGCAGTTGCCGCCTTGGGGCTGTGGGTTGATCGCCTTGGCGAGGGCAAAGGCGAAGGGAAAGAGAGGGTATACCAGTTGGTCGGACAGATGGTGCGAGAGTTCAGGCAGGAGGTGGGCGATGTCAATTGCACAGGCATCACCGGCCTTAACCTGAGCACCGAAGAAGGCTACGCCCAGTTCAGGGCTGCCAACCGGCATGCAACCCATTGTGCGCCTGCAGTGCGAAAATCGGTGGAGTTGGCCTTAACGCTGATCCAGGCTGAATAGGTGGCTGGCAGTTGAGTCTTGACTGACGACCAAGAACCATAGATGGGTGGGGGCGTGAGCATGGTCTGGAACGAGATCGAGAAAATGGATCGGGAACAGCTTAATGAGTTGCAGATCGCACGTTTGCAGGAAACGGTGAAATGGGTGTGGGACAAGGTGCCCGCTTATCGTCAACGCATGGAGGGGGAAGGGATTCGCCCCGAAGACATTCGGTCTTTGGATGATTTGGCTTTGCTGCCGATGACGACGAAGGACGATCTGAGGGACAATTACCCCTTTGGTCTGTTTGCGGTCGGGCCGGAGGAGATCGTCCGGGTGCATGCCTCCTCCGGGACGACGGGCAAGCCGACGGTTGTGGGTTACACGCAGGAAGACATCCAAAATTGGGCGGAAGTGATGGCCCGGACGTTGGTCTGCGGAGGGGCGACTAAGAACGATGTCGTTCAAATCGCCTACGGCTACGGGTTGTTCACCGGCGGCCTCGGGGTGCATTATGGAGCTGAACGTTTGGGGGCCACGGTGATCCCGACCAGTGCAGGACATACCAGGCGCCAGATCATGCTCATGCAGGACCTGAAAACGACGGTCCTTGCTTGCACGCCTTCTTACGCTTTATACCTAGCGGAGACTATGGGGGAGCTTGGCATCTCCTCCCAGGACTTATCCCTGCGCCTTGGATTCTTAGGTGCCGAACCGTGGTCTGATGCCATGCGCAAACAAATCGAGGCCGCCCTCGGGATCGACGCCATCGACATTTATGGCCTGAGCGAGATCATGGGACCAGGGGTGGCCAGTGAGTGTCTGGCCAAGGATGGACTGCACGTGTTTGAGGACCATTTCATTGCCGAAGTGGTGGATCCGGCAACTGGCAAGCCAGTTGAAGATGGCGCTCAAGGCGAACTGGTCTTCACCACCATCAACAAAAAGGGACTGCCCATGATTCGTTATCGAACTAGAGACATTACCATCTTGAATCGACAGCCCTGCAGCTGTGGGCGGACCCATGCCAGGATCAAGAAGGTCCTTGGCCGCACCGATGATATGCTCATCATCCGAGGGGTCAACATCTTTCCTTCCCAGATCGAAGAGGCTCTACTCGCCATGGGTCACATCGAACCCCACTATGTGCTGGTGGTGGATCGGGAGCGGGGTTTGGATGAATTAGAGGTGTGGGTTGAGCTCAACCGGGAGGCCTTCATCGATGAGGTGCGGCGGATCGAGGAACTGGAGAGGCAAATCAAGCGGGGCATCGAGGAGACCTTGGGCATTGGGGTCCAAGTGAGGCTGGTTGAGCCTAAGACTATTGCGCGCAGTGAGGGCAAGGCGAAGCGGATTATCGATCGTCGGGAGATAAAATAAAGACGGGGAGGGTAATCCATGAAGGTTAAGCAATTGTCCATTTTCCTGGAGAACAAGTCGGGACGCTTAGCTGCCTTGAGCCGGGCCCTGGCTGAACAGAACATCAACATCCGCGCGCTGTCTCTCGCTGATACCGCCGACTTCGGCATCCTCCGCCTGATTGTGGATGACCCGGAAAAAGGATATGCCTTTCTGAAAAAGGAAGGGTTTGCGGTGCGGCTGACCGATGTCCTGGCTGTGCGGGTGCCAGACAGACCGGGGGGATTGGCGGAGGTTCTCAATGCGATCCATCAGCGGGGCTTGAACGTGGAGTACATGTATGCCTTTGTGGAGAAGGCAGGCGATGATGCCCTGGTGATTGTGAGGATGGATGATCCAGACAACGCCATCGGCATCCTGCAAGAGATGGGCGTCGGCCTGTTGACAGGGGATGAGGTTTACGCTTTATGATTTTTCCCAACACTAAACGCGGCACTTATTAGCCCATGGAGGGTGGGGCATGGGAGAACCGGTGGTAGTCGTCGGCGGTGGAGCTGCTGGTCTAATGGCTGCTGGCTCCGCCGCCTTGCGCGGCGCTCGGGTCATCTTATTAGAAAAAACCGATGAACTGGGCAAGAAGCTCCAAATCGCCGGGAAGGGTCGCTGCAACCTGACCAACGCAGGGGATCGGGAGGAGCTCATCGCGGGCTACGCGGCCGGCGGCCGCTTCCTGCAGAGTGCCTTTGCCCGCTTTGACAACAAGGCCTTGATCGATTTGTTGGCGCGCCTGGGCGTGCCGACAAAGGTGGAGCGGGGGCGGCGGGTGTTTCCCGTCTCCGACGATGCCCGGCAGGTAGTTAGGGCCCTCACGGGCTGGATCGAGGAGTTGGGGGTGGAAGTCCGCCTAAATCACCCTGTCGGCTCCTTGGTGGCCGCTGGCGGCTCCAGCAGGCGAATCGTGGGCTGCCTGGTGAAAGATCGTCTCCTCCCTGGAGAAAAAGTCATTTTGTGTACAGGCGGCAGTTCCTACCCGGGAACTGGCTCCACGGGAGATGGCTATCGGATGGCCGCGGAGCTGGGCCACCGGATAACTCCTTTGCGGCCAGCTTTGGTGCCCCTGCGAAGCTCGGCTGCCTGGGTCAAGGATGTGCAAGGGCTTGCTCTGCGCAATGTGAGGGCGACCCTGCGGGTCGACGATAAGGAACTGTCTTCCGAGTTTGGCGAGATGCTGTTTACCCATTTTGGGGTCAGCGGACCTATTATCTTAACCTTGAGCCGCTCGGCCACAGATTTTTGGCAAAGCAGACCTGGTGAACCTTTGACTTTGACCATCGACCTCAAGCCAGCCTTGACTCCTGAGAAACTAGACTTGCGTCTGCAGCGGGACTTCAGCAAGTATAGTCGCAAGCAATTGCTCAATGGCCTGCGGGACTTGCTGCCGAAGGCCCTCATCCCGGTTATCCTCTTGTTGACGGAGCTGGATCCGACCAAGCCCGTCCACCAAGTGACCAGGGAGGAAAGGCGCGCTTTGGGCCGAATCATTAAGGGAGTTCCCCTGGCCATCACCGGGTCTTTGCCCCTGGCGGCGGCGATCGTCACCGCGGGAGGAGTGGACCTTAAGGAAGTCGATCCAAGGACAATGGAATCCCGGCTGGTTAAAGGTCTATACTTGGCGGGGGAAGTCCTCGATATTGATGGATACACCGGCGGCTACAACCTGCAAGCGGCCTTCTCCACGGGTTGGCTGGCAGGCCGCGCCGCAGCGGACTGAATTTCAACTAGGGGAGGAAGACGCAGTTGCAGACTGTTGGATGCAATGAATAAGCTGCCAATGTATGTTGCCGCGTTAATGATGGATGTGGTCAACGGGTCCTTCTTCCTCATTGCGGGGCTCGTTGCCGCAGCGGTCACCGATAATCCCATCCTGATCGGTTTGTCCGGCACCCTGCACTTTGGCGTGAAGATCCTCCTCAGCGTTTACTTCGGGCATCTTTCCGATCAAATCGGGCGCAAGCCTTTACTAGTAGCATCCTGCCTGATCTTGGCTTCAGCCGTGATGCTCCTGCTTTTGCCCGGGAGCCTGACCGTGGTCTATCTCTCTTTCATGCTGGCGGGGGTAACCGCCGCCATGTTCTGGCCGGTCCTTGGCGCTTGGGCAGGCGAGGGGGCCGATGGGCAAGAACTCCTGGACGATTTAGGCAAGTTCAACATTGCCTTCAGCGTGGGAATGACGGTGGGTCCTTTCATTACCGGGGGGCTGATGGGCCTGAGCACGTTGGCCGCGGTAGCTTTTACCCTCATCGGCATCCTGGCGATCATCACTTTCGTCCTGCAAGTCAAAGAGCCGCCAAGGCAAACCAAAGTGGAGCAGCCCCAAGTAGGAACCGTGCCGCCCTTTGTCCTCGTCGGCTGGATCGCCAATTTTGCCAACTTCACTGCGGTGGGCATCGTTCGCATCCTGTTTCCCAAAATGGCCCTGGAACTTGGCATTTCCTCCTTCGGCATCGGGACCCTGTTCGGCCTGTTTTACCTTGCTTGGCTGGTGACCTTCGTCATCATGAGGGTGCACAGCGGATGGCAGTACAACCCGGCTCCCCTTTACCTCCTCCAGGGGGTAGGGATCGGCGGCTTTGCGATCCTGTGGCAGGCAAGAAGCAGCGTGGGCCTGGCCCTGGGCTTGGTCCTCTTTGGCATCTGCGTTGCCATGACCTATTATTCCAGCCTGTTTTACTGTCAAGACGGCCAGCCCGATCGAGGTCGCAAGACCGGCTTTCATGAGTTTTTCCTCGGCTCAGGGATGCTGATCGGTCCCTTTGTGGGCGGGATCTTGGCCGAGCGGTTTGCTTTGCAAACGCCCTTTGCCTTCTGCATCCTGGTGACGGTCTTAGCCATGATCGTCGAAATGGGCGTCCTGCGGCAGGGGAAAAACCTTTCTCACCCCGGTTAGTCCCCCTCGGTCCCTTCTTTGGGCCCGAGGTAGTAGGAGATGAGCATGGCGATGCCGATGAACATCGGCACCAGGCCGCCAAGGAGCCAAGGGGTAAGGCCCAAGGTCCCCAGGCCAATGGTGAGGGCCAGCCCGGTCATGGCGGTAATAACGCCCCGTTGGAGCAGAAGGGTGCTCACCGCCCTCGTCTCGACGGGGAAGATTCCTTTGTCGATCATGGCCATCCGCTCGCGAAAGGTTAGGTACCTGACGGCGAAGGCATAAAGCAAGACCAAAGCCAGGATGGCCGGGGGAAAAAGCAGGCTAACGAGTGCTTCGGGACTAATCACCTACTTCAACCTCCAGTCCTTTGATGCTCACTTTCCCCATATCCGCCCAAATGGCGAGGCATCCTTGGATAGGATCTGGGCCATCACCGAAGGATGCCTCCTTTTCCCAGTCTTCTCCCCACAGGGTCACCTCTGGAGGGAATCCTTCCGGCAGGTGAAGGGTAATATCGCCCATCTTAGCCCTGATCCTCCCGTTGAGGCCTGGACTGCCGGCAAACTCCACATCGCCCATACCGGCCCACACGGTCAATTCGGCCAGAATAGTCGCATCTTGAATCTGGACCTCCCCAAGACCAGCCTCGACAGATAAGTCGCCGCTGAAACGGCGAATCGCAATGCTGCCTATCTGGGAGCAGACCCGAGCGTGGCCCTCCATATCTTCGATTAGGACATCCCCCAGCCCCGTTTGGATCATGAGCTCCAGCTTGGACGGCAAAACCACCTCCAGGTCGACCAGCCCTCCCGCAGGTTGAGGCAGGTCAACTTGCAAGGTCAACTCCCCATCTTGATTAAGCTCGCTCAGATCGATTGCCTCCAGCAGGCGGTTCGCTTCCTCCAGGGCCCGGCCAAAGGCCCTTTTCGTAGCCCTTAGCTCTACGTGGTCTGTTTCTTGTCCCCGGACCACAAGCTCGCCCCGCGGGTTAATGATCCTTAGCCTGGCGGTGGGAGCCGGCAATGTCAACGTATGGGTGGAGCTGGCCTCAATAAGCGGCCCCGGGCTGCCGACCCGAAGGCAAAGGAAGATCAGAAACAAGATTAGGGCTTCGAGGGAAAACAGCCCGATGAGTAGCAGACGTCTTTTCTTCTCGGGCAAGGACAGCCCCCCTTCCCCTGGATGGTAAATAGATATGCAGGGGTAGACAGTCGGATTCCTCCTCCTAGAACACGGCAGATGCTAGTTGAGGCGAAAGGGTGAGGGAGGAAGTGAACCGGCCGGTCTTCGCATCTAGCAAAAACCGGCCGCTGGATTTCATCGATCAACTGACCGCAGGCTCTCCATCACTTCGCGGGGTAGGACGACGATCTCTTTGTAGGCTAGCTGCTCCGGGGAGTGTTGATCTGCTCCGCCTTGGGGGCTTTGGGCGGCGGCATCGTTGGCTCCATAATCCTGCCAAGTGCCAACTGCGATCCAACCTAAGGCCCAAAGGCCGTTAGCAGCCGAGGTGGGCTGGGACTCTTTCCAGCGGACCGTATCCTTAGGATTCCCGAACTGGGACTCAAATTCGGCAAAGGAGGCTAGACCTCCTCGCTTCTGCAGCCATGCAAGGGCTTCCCTTTGCTCGTTCGTTAGCGACTGATAGTACGTTTCCCAGTTGTCCTTGAAGTCTTGGGCCAGCATCGCTACGAGCTCCCCTTTGTTCAGCCGATAAAGGGCCTGAAGACCCCTCAGCCTGCCCATGCCCACTAGGTTATCCTTCGGCAAATTATGGTATGCTTCGTCTAAAGACATATTCGGCCGGACCTGTTTGCCCAGCAGCCGGCGGCGGTGATGGGCCTCCCGCTCTGCGGCCGCTTGTTTTAGTAGCCGGCGGAGTTTTTTGATGGTGGTTGTCAGTTGAGGTTGGGCCTTAGCGGGTGCAGTCCGCAGGGCCTCCGCCAGACGCCATTCCGCGCTCTCATAGTCGCCCGCCGAAGCAGCCTGATTGCTACAAAGGACCCAATACAGCCAGCGCAGCTCCTCATCAATTTCGTTCGTGTTAATTTCGCTAAGGAGTCTGCCTGCCTCTGACGAATCCCCCATTTGTTGGTAGATGTCAACCAGGGCGATGCGGGCCGGGAAAAAGGCGGGGTCATTTGCTAGGGACTTGAGGAAAGACTGGCGGGCTTTCTCCAGGTCACCTTGTCTTAGCCGCTTCCTACCTAGCTGGTAGGCGATAAAGGCTTTTGGATCGACACCTGCCGGGCCCAGCAAGTCTTGCAACGTGACGCTCTCCATTACGCCATCTAGACTTACTTGCAAGGGGTCGTCTTCGGTGATGAGTCCCCGCTTGTGCAAAGATAAGGCCGCTAAGATCTTGACTTCCTCTGACCATTCCGCCTGCTTCAAAGTAGCCCATAAGAATTTTTCTGCCCATGGATCGCGGTTTTGGGTGAGCAAGTCGAAGGCGCTGAATAACACGTCTTTATCTGTTGCCCGGTTCTGGATGGTCCCGATGAGGAAGGCTTTGATGATGCCCGTTAAGGTTGCTGGATTGCTGAGGTCGAAAGCTTCCTTAGGCATCTCCCATCTGTATCCTATGCGGAAGGCTGGTATTCTTCCCCCGTCGATCAGGTCGGCGGCCAAAATCAGGTCACTGACGAACTGTGCCGCTCCTCGCTGCAAAGCCCGCTGCCAATAACGCTTGGCCTGGGAATAGCGCCCGAGATTGAAAGCCGCCACCCCCGCCTGGGCAACTGTTTCCCAGTTGAGATGGCCTCCTCCCCCACAGCGGCGGAAAAAGTCGAACAGTCCCCGATCATCCTCAAGTTCGGCAAAGGCGTCACAAATGATCCCGACGCTGGTAACCTCATCGCCGCGATGGGGGTTGCTTTGCCTGAATGCCGAAGTTGCTCGTTGCAAAGTCTGGGCTGCCGCTTCTAGCTCTCCCATCGCCGTCTGGCAGCGGGCGAGCATCGCTAAGGCAAAAACATGGTCGGGGTAATCTGCCAAGGTTCGCTGAAAATGTTTGGCCCCCAGTTCGTACTGGCCGAGGTAGAAATAGCAGGCGCCGGCGTTATTATTCCCGAACGGAGAGTAGGGGCAGATGGCCAACAGTCGCCGGAAACACCGCAGGGCGCCCCTTAGGTTTCCAGCCTCCATCCTCCGATTGCCTTCGTTGTTTAACTGTTCAATCTCACGGGCAAGGTCGGGGTTATCTCTGAGAAATCGCAAGAAGGGGTCGGAAGAATACCTATCTGATTTCACATCGGTCACTCCTCGTCGAAGTATCGAAGGGCGAGACGCGGCAGGCATTGGACATGCAAACGGGCACGCGACGAAGACCAACCGGAGTCGTCTGGAAAGGGTGCATCCACGGCCGGGAGGCGATAAGAGGCTTGTGCATCTCCTTTTCCAATGGCTCCTGATGCCGAGAGGCTTCGCACCTCGGGCAAGAACGGTGTCGAGCGCTGCTCCATCGTGTTCCACGTTCTTGCCGCCTAGAGGCCACCGCTACGAATCGCCGCCTTTTCTTCCCACACTTTCCATCCTTCGGTCCTAATTCCTGCCTGGTCATTCAAGAACGTGCCCGGGTGAGGGCAAGCAAGTTGTCGTTCACCCACGGCTGGAGCACATAGACGTCTAGCTTCGAGGCTGGAGTGGGAAAGGTGAATCCATCGAAAGAGGCTGTCTTGATGCTGTCTGTTGATGATGTCATCAACAATTCCCTGCAGGTGTTGGAGGGTCGCCGGGTGACTTACGATGTGGGGCCGGTTAGCACCTACATCACCGGGGATGACCGCCTCGTTTGGGCGGGATTGCAGGGATTTGGCGAACAGGCCCGGCGACTCGGGGGAGAGGTATCGATGGTCAAGACCGTGACTGATGCCCAGCCCATACTGCGCTTTTCCAACGGTGATGTTGTCTGATCGGCAAAGGGGCGACTCAGTCGCCCCGGCTGGTTCAGATGCTTTTTTGGACAAACTCGCGAAAGAGCTCGGCGATGCGGCGGGTAAGTGGTCCCGGCTGGCCTTCGTTAATTAGTTGCTCATCGATCTTGGTGATGGGCATTACTTCATTCCCGGTGCCCGTCAAGAAGACTTCATCGGCGGCGAGGAGCGCTCCTTTGTCAAAGAAGGTCTCCTCGTAGGGGATGTTGTTTTCAGCGAGCAGACGGAGGACGAAGTTCCTGGTGATCCCTGTGAGAATCCAATTACTCCGGGGAGCAGTCAGACACAGTCCATCCTTGACGATGAACAGGTTGTTGCGGGAGCATTCGGTGACCCCGACGCCTTCTCGGATCAGGATGGCTTCCTGGAAGCCCATCCTTCGCGCCTTGGTGATGGCAAGGACATTGGCCAGCAGGTTGACCGTTTTGATATCACAGCGCAGCCAGCGTTGATCGGGCAGGGTGATCGCGGCGAGGCCTGTTTCCCACACTTCTTGCGTTGCCGGAGTGAAGGGTCTGACGGTGACGACCAGGGTGGAACGACTCTCTTCGGGGATCGAGTGGTCCCTAGGCACTGTCCCCCGGGAGACTTGGATGTAGATGAGGGCGCTGGCGAAGGTACTTCTCGCGAGGGCCTCGCGGGCAACGGCCGTCACAGCATCGATATCCATCCCCGGCGGCAGATCCAGCTCGATTTCCTTGAGGCTGCGGTCGAGGCGGGCCATGTGCTCTTGCGTTCCGAAGAGCTTCCCATCATAAGACCTGATCACCTCGTATACCCCGTCGCCGAATTGGTAGCCTCGATCTTCAATCGACACCTTCGCCTGGGATATGTCCGTGAAGAACTCTCCATCAACGTACGCGACAACCGGCATTGGCAATTCTCCTTTCTAAGGGTGGTGTACACAAAACCGGGATGCTCCCGTTGCACAGGCGAACCAATTGCCCATAATTCTTCGCCGGCCATCCGCCGATTGCCTTGTTGGCAGACAAGTTTTGCGCCAGTCCTCTTAGGCAAATCCCAGCAGGCGGGGCAGAAACATGGGCAAGAACTCCACGTACGTAATCAACAGCAAGGCCAATATCTCCATGAGGATGAAGGGCAGGGTTTTTTGGGCCACTTCTTCCAACGATAGGCCTGTGAGGCCGCAGACGATAAACAGACATTCTCCTAAGGGCGGGGTAACTAGGCCGATGTTGAGATTCACGATCATGATGATGCCGAAATGCAACGGGTCTACTCCTAGACCGATGGCGATCGGTGCGAGGATGGGACCGAGGATCAGCACGTTGGCAGAAATCTCCATGAACATGCCGGCAATGAGCAGGAGGATGTTCATCAGGAGGAGCACAACGTATTTGTTGCTGCTAAAGGACAGGATGATCTTCGCGGCAAGCTCAGGAACCCTTTGATCGGCCAGCACATAGCTGAAAATAGCTGCACAGCCGATGATGAGGTAAATGACGGAGGAGCTAACGACGGTCCGATAAATGATGTCGGGAAAGTCACGGAGTTTCAGGGTGCGAAAGATGACAAAGCCGACGAAGGCGGCATAGGCGACGGCTACGGCCGCAGCTTCGGTGGGGGTGAACACCCCGCTTAGGATGCCCCCGAGGATGATCGCCGGCATGATCAAGGCCAGGATGCCTTCCCGGAGGACTGCCCGCAATTCGGCGAAGGTGGCTTTGGGTCTTGGACGGCCATAATCCTCTCGCTGACAGATAAACCAGCTCATGATCATGAGGGCGATGCCAATTAGGACCCCGGGGACCACACCGGCAGCAAACAAGGCGGCGATGGAAACGCGCATGGTATAGCCATAAACAACCATAATGATGCTTGGCGGAATGATGGGGCCGATGATGGAGGAGGCAGCAGTCACCGCGGCACTAAAGCCAGTATCATACTTCTCCTGTACCATCGCTGGAATTAGCACTGATCCTAAGGCGGCTGCGTCGGCTACCGCGGCTCCGGTAATGCCCGCAAAGAAGATGCTGGCCAAAATATTGACCTGGGCGAGGCCGCCCCGCACGTGTCCGACCAAGACATTGGCAAAGCGGATCAAATGGACGGTGATCCCCGTCTTGTTCATGATTTCCCCGGCCATGATGAAGAAGGGGATGGCGAGAAGTGGAAAGAAGTTCAGGCCAGAGAAGATCCGTCTGGCCACGAGGGGCAACAGTCTCGGATCTCCGATCCGGAGGAGGGCAAACAAGCCTGTTAGGCCTAAGGTGAGTCCTATCGGGGTGCCCCCGACAAGCAAGAGGGAAAAGACAATGACGATGAAGCCAATCATGGTGGAGTCCCTCCCATCTAGTCGTTGCGAAACTGCTGCAGGAACTTGGGCTCACCGGAGACAGATTTACCCTGGGCACCTTCGATTAAGATGACCAGGACAAGTTGCAGGAACATCACGCAACCGGAAACTGGCAAGGCTAACATCGGCCATAACATGCTGATTTGCAGCCCCGGCGAAATCTGGTGGGCGCCGACCAAGACAGAGATCTTGATTCCTTCCCTGATGACGATCCCCAGGAAGAAAAGGGTGAGGAGTCTGGTGACAAGGATGATGGCCCGTCGCAGCTTCGGGGGCAGCAAGTCAATGAAGAAGCTGACGCCGATGTGGGAGTTGCGGCGAAAACCCAGGCTGATGCCTAGGAGGCCCATCCAAATCATGATGAAACGGGCCAGCTCTTCCGTCCACCGGAGGGGATGGCCGAGCACGTATCGGTAGAAAACGGCGATCAGGACGACGAAGAGCATCAGCAGGCACTGAATGAAACACACGATGAAGACGGCAGCCTCTAGCAGGTCGCTGGCCCGATTAGCCCAGGTTTGCAGTCCCGATTTTCCATGAGCGGTTTGCATGTTCCCACTCCTTTGGAGGATGAGTCGGCGGGGACGACGCCCCGCCGCCGACATTACTCGACCAGGGACTCGAGTTCGGCTGAGGCCTCGGCAACGGCCCGCAAGGCTTTATCGACCCATTCGGGGCCGATGAGTCTTTGCAGCCAGTCAATGACTTTAGGTTGGGCGATGTCCCTGAAGGCCCTTTGCTCTTCGGGGGAGGGGGTGTAGACTTGTATACCCTCGCTGACCAACAGGTCTATCGCCGTGGCGTTGGCAATGGAAGTCACTCCCCTGCCCACGGTATTAGCTACTTCTGCAGCTTCAATGATGATCTGCTGATAATCCTCGGGCAGACTGGTGAACCATTCGTTGTTGATTACCCACACATCGGTGTTGTAGATATGTTCAAGGCGAGTCACATACTTTTGCACCTCGTAGAGCTTGCCCAAGACGATGATCGGCAGAGCGTTGTATTGGCCATCGGCAACTCCTGTCTGGAGGGATGTGTAAACCTCCGCCCAGGCGATGGGGACCGCACCGGCCCCGACGGCATTGGTGAACTCGATGTGGGCTGGATGCTCTTCCGTCCTCATTTTCAGGCCCCTCATGTCCTGGGGGGTGCGAATTTCTCGAACGCTGTTCGTCACCGCGGTGAAGCCTCCGTCTTCCATGATGCCTAGGACCCGCAGCCCCGTTTTGTTTAGGATGACATTGGCCAATTCTTTGCCGAACCATCCGTCGAGCACTTTCCAGGCGACGGTGTTGTTGGGAAACAAGAAGGGCAGCGCGGTTAGATTGTATTCGGGGACGAAGGTGGCCATGGGCCCAGAACAGACGATGGTCGACTGGATGATGCCTAATTGACAGTTTTCCAGCTGTTCAACTTCTTTGCCGAGGATGCCCGACGGATACAGTTCAACCTTGATGCCGCCATCGGTTTTTGCTTCCACGATGCTTTTGAACACAAAGGATGCGGGATGTTCGTTGGCTAGAAAAAGATCAGGGGGGTCTTGGTAGCCGAGTTTCAGCACGTATGGGGACCCGCAGGCGGGGGCCGCTAGAACAAGGAGGACAAGAACCATGATGATCAGATTGCGCACCATTTTGTTAACCTCCCAGTCGTAAAGTGTGAATCAAAAGATAATAGAGTATTTCGTGAACCTTAGGATAATTCCTTTGTGCCTCGAGCATTGTTTGCTCAGCCTTCGGCAGCAGGAATCGTCCCTCTTTTCTTGTAAGAGATAACTCAAATCCCAGGCTCGTTCGGTTACAATAAACTCGGATCTTGGAAAGGAAGGGATGCCCTGGTGGCGATCAAAGTAGCGGTTGTCGGTTATGGGAACATCGGCCGGTTTGCCGTGGAGGCGGTGGCCGCGGCAAAGGATATGGAATTGGCCGGCATCATCCGCCGCAAGGCAAGCGGCGATGTGGGGGACATACCGGTGGTGGCTGACATCGAGGAGCTTGGGGAAGTTGATGTGGCCCTTGTGTGCGTCCCCAGCCGGTTAGTACCGAGCCACGTGCGCCAGCTGCTGGCCCTGGGCATCAATACGGTGGACAGCTTTGATATTCACGGGGACATAACTAGTCTGCGATCTGAGCTGGGTCCGATGGCCAAAGAGCATGGTTCGGTGGCTGTCATCGCCGCAGGGTGGGATCCTGGGGCGGACTCGGTAGTCAGGAGCATCATGCAGTTCATGGCCCCGGGAGGGGTTACTTATACCAACTTTGGTCCGGGGATGAGCATGGGGCATACGGTGGCGGTGAAGGCCGTGTCCGGAGTAAGAAACGCTGTCTCCCTCACTATTCCCCTGGGTACGGGAGTTCATCGGCGGATGGTTTATGTGGAGTTGGAAGATGGCGCCGATTTCCAGCAGGTCAAGCGGGCCGTCCAGGAAGACCCCTATTTTGTCCACGATGAGACCCATGTCTTCCCCGTGGACGATGTCCATGAGCTGATAGATATGGGACATGGGGTAGTGATCGAGCGGAAGGGAGTCGCTGGCAAGACCCACAATCAGCTCTTCCGTTGGGAGATGCGCATCACCAACCCGGCCCTGACGGCCCAGATCATGGTGGCGGCCGCCCGGGCAGCCATGCGTCAGTCAGCAGGCTGCTATACTTTGATCGAATTGCCGCCCGTTGACTTCCTCCCGGGGGAGCGGGAGGATTGGATCGCGGCGCTAGTCTAAATCGATCCTTCCCTGGGGTACATGAAAGTCTTGCCTGTGGGACAAATTACTGGCGAGAACAAACCAGGGAAGGGGACTAGGGGTTATGAGCGATTCGCGGCGATTTGTGCCCTATGTGATCGGGGCCTTGGTGATCTTCGGCCTGGTCGCTGCCGGCATGTTCACTGGCAGACGACGATTGGCGGAACCACCTCCGGAGGAGCCAAGTCCACGACCGGAAGTGGAGACGGTGCTGGAAGTGCGACCAAAGAATCTCTTCGAGTTCCCTGGGGACTGGGACCAGGTTCCCAAGTTCACCGCCACCCTGTTTTATCCTGGCCAAACCTCCTGGGAGTGGTTGGTGGGGGAGGAACATGCTGGCTCCAGCCAAACTGAGGCAGGGGAAGCTTGTCAAAGCTGTCATGCTCGGACTGAAGATGAGTTGGGCAGGGCTCTAGCGGCCCGAGGAGACTTGGAGCCCGAACCCATCGTGGGCAAGCGGGCGGCGGTGAATCTCGATGTCCAGGCCGCCTACGATGATGAGTACTTGTACATGCGACTGGAGTGGGATGCCCAGGATCCGGGGGCCTACCATGCTTTATGGCGGTTTGATGGCGAGGATTGGCAAAGCTTCGGTGGACCCAAGCCCATTAGCGAAGGAGGAGTTCCAAGCTACGAGGAAAGCGTTTCGGTGCTTCTCGACGAGTTCGATAATGTGCGAGTAGCTCCCGACTCTAGAGCCGGTTTTGCCACCGGAGGCTGTTTCATCGCTTGCCATGATGATATGCGGGGGATGGCTCAAGGATCCGATGGCGTCGGCAAGTACCTGCCCGTGTCCCGAGCTGACGATAAGCTGAAGTCCGATGAGGAGATCCGGGAGCTCCTCCACGACGGCGAGTTCCTCGACCTTTGGCACTGGCGGGCGGCTTTGTCCAACCCTGTCGGCTATGGGAACGATGGGTATGTCCTCGATGACCGCAATGACGATACCGGCAGGGTGAGCTTCTCCTTGAGCGAGGACGGCCCGGCCTGGATGTTTGATGAGCAGAAAGTAGGCTTCAAGACGGCCCGTCTGGACGAGATGCAGCGGAATTTGGAGCTTTTTCACCTGATTCAGGGACAGACTGCGGCCACGTTCAATCCGGAAGCTGATTTCCAGGAAGGCGATGTCCTCCCCGTCGCCCTAGTCCGGGAGCCTGAAGGCAGTGCCGGAGATCTCATGGCCAACGGCTCCTATCGGGACGGCAGGTGGACCGTTGTCCTCCGGCGCAAGCTAGACACGGGCAATCCCGATGACACCAAATTCATGGTCGGAGAAAGGTACAATCTTGCCTTTGCCGTCCACGACGATTTCGTCGGCGGCCGCCGTCACCATGTTTCTTGGGTCTACATCCTGGGCCTTAACCGGGAGGATGTCCAGATCAATGCGGTGCCTTTGCGAACCGGGCAAGAAACACCGCCCGCGACACAGCCGGAGGAGAGTTGAGCCTCTGTGCTGATCCGCTAGGATGAGAAAGAAATAAATTTTAGGAAGGAAAAACCGTTGGGAGGGAGAATAATAGTCAATCGGCAAACTGAATAAGCAAGTGGGTGCCGTTCTCATACGGAGAATAGGAAATCAGGTGTGAGTCCTGAGCAGTCCCGCTACTGTGAAGGTGAGCTGTCCTGCATTATGCCACTGGGTTTTGGTCCTGGGAAGGCGCAGGGTAGCGATGAGCCCAAGCCAGGAGGCCTGCCCATTTGTGAGGTAAAGTCCCTCGGGAGAAGGGGGTGGCCTGCAGGATGATGGTAAAGTCCTCAGCTTAAGTGCTGGGGGCTTATTTTATTCAACAGGAGGGAAAAAGAATGTCGACGATGGAAAAAGATGTGGGAGTGTCGGTAAGCAAGCAAGTGGCTCGGATGGCGGTGTTGGTGGCATTGAGCGGTGTTGGGGCCTTCATTAAGATCCCAAGCCCGACGGGAACGGTGGCGTTGGACTCGGCTCCCGGGTATTTAGGAGCACTGGCCTTTGGCTCCAAAGAGGGCGCTTTGATCGCCGCCTTGGGACATCTGCTCAGTGCGGGGACAGTTGGTTTTCCGCTGTCGCTGCCGCTCCATCTGTTTGTTGCAGCGCAAATGGCCCTCTTTGCGGCGGTCTTTGGCTACTTGCAGAGGCGGGTTGGCATGGGGACCGCGGTGGTCGCGGCTTCGCTGCTGAACGGAGTCGGCGCGCCGGCCATCTTTGCCCTGTTGCCCGGTTTCGGGCCTGCGTTTTTTGGCGCCATGCTCTTGCCCTTGCTTGTAGCCTCGACGGTCAATGTGGTGGCGGCTGCCCTGTTGTTCAAAGCGCTGAGGAAGATATTCTAAGGAAGGGAACGGAATGGGTCCGAAGATAAAGCAATTGCGAGATGTGACCGTGATCGACTTGGCCGAGGGTCCCTTGCTGGTGGTGGCCTGCGATTCTTTGGGGGCTATCGGCCCGAAAGAAAACGATCTCGTTAGAGTTCCGGGATACGTCGTTGGTCGGCTGACAAGCCGAGTAGGCTTGTTGGAAGTGATGAGCACCGGAGCGCGGCCTTTGGTGCTCATCAACGCCCTGGCTGTGGAGATGAGTCCTACTGGAGAGGAAATCATCGCCGGGATCAAGGATGAGGTGGCCGGGGTTGGGCTAGAGGGAGACCTAGTGATCACCGGCAGTACCGAAGAGAATGTTCCGACCAGAGAAACCGGCATGGGGTTGACTGTGATCGGCGCCGTGGAGAGGGAGAACTTCAGAGTCGGGTCGAGCATGCCAGGGCAGCTCATCGCCTGCATTGGGGTGCCCAAGGTCGGTGCAGAAGTCTCCCTCGATGATCCCGAAACAGTTGACTTGCTTTTGCTCAAGACCCTATTGGAGCTCGACTACGTGTCCGACATAATCCCCGTCGGGTCGAAAGGGATCGGCTACGAAGCAGGCGTCTTGGCAGCGACGGCGGGATTGAAAGCTGCCTTCGACACCCGCCTTGACCTGGAAAAATCAGCGGGACCGGCAACTTGCTTGTTGACCTCCCTATGGCCGGATAAGCTTGAGGACCTTGCCCGGGCCGTCGATCGGCCGGTGGCGGCAGTTGGACGTCTGATCGGCGGCTGAGGGTTGTATGGAGATATGGGAATGGGCTACAATTGTATTGCTGAGGAAATTCTGACAAAGGCGGTGGTCAAGGTGCGGGTAACCTTCCTAGGACATGCCTGCTTCCTCGTTGAAGCATCAAACAAGAAGGTAATCATCGATCCTTTCTTGTCGGGCAATCCCCAGGCGGCAATGAAGCCGGAGGAGGTTGAGGTGGACGCTGTCTTAGTCACCCATGGCCATGGGGATCACTTGGGGGACGCCATTGCGATCGCCAAGGCCAACGGGGCGCTGGTAGTTGCACCTTACGAACTGGCCCTGTACTGTGAACGACATGGAGCCAAGGCTCACCCGATGCAAATCGGTGGTGCCCGTCAGTTCCCCTTCGGCTGGGTGAAGCTGACCCCGGCTTGGCATGGCTCTGCGGTGGTGGATGACGGCATCGAATACACGGGCAACCCATGCGGCTTTCTGTTTAGAGCTGCAGGGAAGACCATCTACCATGCGGGGGACACAGGCCTTTTTGGGGATATGGAGCTCATCGGCAAGAGGGAGAAGATCGATTTGGCCTGCCTGCCCATCGGTGACAACTTTGTCATGGGTCCGGAGGATGCCGCGTACGCGGTGGAGCTGCTCAGGCCCGGGGTAGTCGTTCCCATGCATTACAATACCTTTGAGCTCATTCGCCAAGACCCTGAGGAGTTTGCCAAGCTAGTCGGCGACAAGACTGAGTGCCGCATCCTCCAACCCGGTGAGGGGCTGGAACTCTGAAAGGGGATGCCAATTGACCCTAGAAGAGCGTGTTCAGGATAAGATCTTGCTGTTTGATGGGGCCATGGGGACGATGCTCCAGGGTGCCATTTCTCCCGGCAGCCCTCCGGAGCTGCTCAATCTAGAGAAGCGGGACCTCATCAAAGGGATCCATGCCCAGTACTTGGCCGCCGGCTGCGATATCATCGAAACGAACACCTTTGGCGGCAACCGGATTAAGCTCGCCGCCCACGACGCCGGAGACCTGGTCCGAAGGGTGAATGAAGAAGGGGCCGCCCTGGCTAGGGAAGCGGCTGGGGATAAATATGTGGCTGGGGCCATTGGACCGACGGGCAAGTTCTTGGAGCCTTGGGGAGAGCTTAGTTTCTTCCAGGCCCGGGATATCTTCGCCGAACAAGCGGCAGCCCTGGCTGCGGGAGGGGCGGACTGCATCATCATCGAGACGATGACCGATCTGCAAGAAGCACGGGCTGCTTTGCTTGGGGCCAGGGAGGCGACTTCCTTGCCCATCATCGCGCAGATGAGCTTCGCCTCATCAGGGCGAACGATGGGCGGAACGGATCCAGGCACGGCGGGATGGATCTTGGCCCGGATGGGGGCTTGGGCTGTGGGCAGCAATTGTGGTGTGGGCTCCGAGCAGATGGTCCAGCTTATTGGACACATGATCGATGTGCCTGCCCACCTATCGGCCCTGCCCAACGCGGGGATGCCTCGCATGGAGGGGGGGAAGACTGTCTATCCCGAGACCCCCGGGGAGATGGCCCAGTATGTGGAGGACTTCGTGGACTTAGGGATTAACCTCCTGGGAAGCTGCTGCGGGAGCAGCCCGGATCATACCCGAGCTTTGAAGGGGACTCTAGGTGATCGCCGGCCGGTCAACAGAAAGCCCCGCCGCGGCTTGGTTCTAGCCGGCATGAGGTCCCATACCGTTTTGGAAGCTGAACTGCCGGTGGCCATGAGTGAGCTCAATGGGTCACTGGACCGGGTGGACTGGCTCCAATTGGGGGAGGCCATGGCCCAAACGGGCGATCTTGCCTTGTGGGATTTGCGGGGAAGCGGAAGGGAACTGGAAGGACTGATTCAGGCTGTTGATGCTTTTCAGTTGGCCGGGGGGAGCAAACTGGCGGTGGCCGCCAGTGATCCCCAGTACCTGGAAGGGGCCCTAGCCCGCTATGCTGGTCTGGCCTTAGCCTGTTGGAGCGGGGAGTGGGATGAGAATCCCGATCCTTTCTTGAGTCAGGCTCGTCGTTTTGGGGCGGGAGTGCTTCTTCCCGGGGGAGCAGGACTTGAACAAAGGATCAAGCGCTGCCAAGAGGCGGGCTTTGCCCGCGGGGAGCTGGCGGTGTTAGTTAGAGAGCCTGTGGACCTCCTTTATCCGTTGGAGGTCTAGATCGAGCTTCCCCCGCCGGGGGAAGTCTCTTTTTGGGGGTTGCAGCGTGACCGAAAGAATTAAACGCATTGCCGCGAAGCTGAAGGACAGATACGGCGAGCCGCGGCCTAAGTGGCCGGAGGATACGTTAGATGTATTGGTTCTGACGGTGCTTAGTCAAGCGACAACCGATGCCAACCGGGATCGGGCTTTCCAAAGCTTCAAAGAGGCTTTTCCAACCTACGATCTGGTCATGGCGGCATCGGATGAGGAAGTGGCCCGCGCGATTATGAGCGGGGGGTTGGCCTTTCAGAAGGCCCCTCGCATCAGGGCCATCCTGGCTCGCCTGAAGGAAGAACGGGGGGAGTACTCCCTCGATTTTCTGGCTTCGATGGATGATGAAGCGGCGATGGACTACTTGCAGAGCCTGCCGGGGATTGGGCCTAAGTCGGCTGCATGCATCATGCTGTTTGCCTTTGACCGCCCGATCTTTCCCGTCGACACCCATATTCACCGCGTTGCCAGCCGCCTGGAGCTAGTCACGAACAATTCGACGCCAGAGAAAACCCAAGCCAAGTTGCAGTCCCTAGTTCCCCCCGACCTTGTCTACAGTTTCCATTTGAATCTCATCGAGCACGGCCGCCAAGTCTGTCGCGCCCAAAGCCCCCGCTGCGATGAGTGCATCTTGCTGGATGAATGTCCAGTGCATAGGGATGGGGCCCTAGGTTCATCCTAGCTCCAGGGGGATTTGCATGGAGAGGGAACGACGCATCGAGGAAATCATGCAGTTTATCGATGAGAACCGGGAATCGTATGCATCCCTGGCCGTTTGTCGGCGGGCCCTGGAACGGGGGCTGGCAGCCGTCGACAACGAGGCGATCCAGCGACTGGAACAGAGACTACAGACGATCCCCGAGGACGAGCTGGAGGCTTATTACTATATCATTAAATAAGGTCCCTGATTGGGAGACGAAAATGGAGAGAAGAATCAGGCGGGGAATTGGATACTTGACTTTGATGACCCAAATCGGAGCCATCATGGTCGTCTCCGTGTCCCTGGGCATTTACCTTGGCCGTCTGATCGACCTTTACTTGGGCACCCAGATCTTGTTCACCATGATTCTGTTGGTTGCGGGCGCGGCAGGGGGGATTGTCTCGGTGTACAGGCTGGTCCAAGGATTGGTGAAGCAGGATTAAGAATGCTTGTTGAAAGCTGCAAGCAGGCCGGTGGGCGGCGATCGCCGCCGTTTTTTTGTGGAGGTGGGCTCATGGGGCCCGGCCGGCAAGATTCATGCCGGTGGGAGTTGGGGCAGGAGGGAATAGATGCTTGGAGGCGAAGAGGTTATAGGGATCACAAGGAGGAGGCAGGTGAATGGTCCCTAGGGGACCTGATGATTGATGTTAGCCGTCATTGGCGGAACGGGGCTGTATGACCCTGGATTTCTGGCCGGGGCGAAGGAGCAGGTGATCAAGACGCCTTACGGGGAGGCTTACGTCCTCATGGGGGAAGGCCCTCGGGGCCCGGTGGCGTTCATGGCTCGCCATGGCCGCAGCCATGGCATCCCTCCCCATCTTGTCAATTACCGCGCCAATATCTGGGCGCTGGACAGCATCGGCGCCACCGGCATTTTGGCCACGGCAGCCGTCGGCTCCCTGCGGCGGGAACTGGCGCCTGGTTCCTTTCTGCTCCTTGACCAATTCATTGATTTTACGAAAACCCGCATCAGCACCTTTGCTGAGGACAAGGTAATCCATGTGGATTTTACCCGGCCCTATTGTCCTCGCCTGGGGGGATATTTGGTTGATGCCGCCCGCCGGTTAGGGATCGAGCTTGAAGAGCAGGGCTGTTATGTTTGTACGGAGGGGCCTCGCTATGAGACCCCTGCTGAGGTGAAGATGTTTGCCCAGCTTGGCGGCGATGTGGTGGGCATGACTAATGTCCCGGAGGTGGTCCTCGCCCGGGAGCTTGGGATCTGCTATGCGACGGTGGCGGTGGTGACGAACTATGGGGCGGGAATCGCCCCCGTTCCCTTGAGCCATGATGAAGTCGGCAGCGTCATGAAAAGCAACGCTGAGCGCCTACGTCGGCTCCTTCAGCTGACCCTTGAACTTGTCCCTCCGGAAGAAGGGCGATGTTGCGGGAAGGGGGATGGGTAGTGGGCAAGTGCCGGTCGTTAACATGGGATGGAGAAAAACTAGTCCTCCTCGATCAAACGAAGCTGCCCCGCGAAGTTGTCTACATCACCTGTCGCGATCATGGGCAAGTGGCCGCGGCGATCAAAGAGATGAAAGTGCGGGGGGCGCCGGCCATCGGTGCGGCCGCCGCCTATGGATTAGTCTTAGGCGCGAGGGAGGCTTCCCTTCGGGCTGATTTTTGGGATGCTTTGCTGGAGGTGGCCGAGACTCTGCGGAGCACCCGTCCCACCGCCGTCAATCTTGCCTGGGCCTTAGACCGGATGCTGCAAAAGGCCGCCGTTTTCCGGGACAATCCCCAGGAGGCCATTGCGGTCTTGACCCGGGAAGCCGCGGCGATCGCTTTGGAGGACGTGGAAGTGAACCGGGCCATCGGTCGCTATGGTGCGCCCTTGCTGCCCCAGGAAGGGGGAGTGCTCACCCACTGCAATGCGGGGGCCTTGGCGACCGTTGATTACGGGACCGCCCTTGGGGTGATCCGGGCCGCGGTTGAGATGGGCAAGAAGATTCGGGTCTTCGCATGTGAGACCAGGCCCTTCTTGCAGGGGGCGAGGCTGACGGCTTATGAGCTGCAGGCCGATGGCATTCCAGTCACGCTGATTACGGACAACATGGCGGGCTATGTGATGGGCCGCGGGCTGGTCGAGGCAGTGGTGGTAGGAGCCGATCGGGTGGCGGCCAATGGAGATGTGGCCAATAAGATCGGCACATACAGCCTGGCCATCTTGGCCCGGGAACATGGGCTGCCTTTCTATGTGGCTGCTCCTTGTTCAACCATCGATCTGGCGACCCCCGATGGCCAGGGCATTCCCATCGAAGAGCGCGCGCCCACAGAGGTGAGCCAGTTGGCGGGAATTCCAATCGCCCCGGAAGGGGTGGATATCCTTAATCCCGCCTTCGATGTGACGCCAGCTAAGTACATAACTGGCATCATTACCGAAAAAGGCCTGATCCAACCTCCTTATACCGAAGGTCTGGCGGCTTTGTTTGATAAGTGAACGTTGGTTTACCGGTAACTCTAGGAAGGGGTAGTCGAGATGACAGCAAAGGTCAGGGTGCGTTTTGCACCGAGTCCAACTGGTTTCTTACATGTGGGTGGCGCCAGGACCGCGCTTTTCAACTGGCTTTTTGCCCGCCA